>SWBZ01001288.1_pt1 | contig 172600 bp, 165 predicted proteins | sample 4693031 | NCBI WGS metagenome assembly SWBZ01 (sample SAMN10267274, study PRJNA491770) | bioreactor metagenome | isolation source: DHS bioreactor inoculated with | place: Japan: off Shimokita Peninsula
GGGGGGCGCAAACGGAACGGTCATTTGAAAATTTCAGGATCGGCACCGAGCATCTGCCCGTGCCGCTCATCCGGGCTCTCGGGACTCAGAAAAAGGCGGCGGCGCTCAGTAATCAGAGCCTCGGCCGGCTCGAGTCCCGCCTCGCCGATGCCATCGTTCTGGCGGCGGACGAGGTGATCAATGGCGACCTTCTTGACCATTTCCCGCTGGTGATCTGGCAGACGGGCTCGGGCACCCAGAGCAACATGAACACCAACGAGGTCATCGCCAACCGCGCCAATGAAATCCTCGGCTCGCCACTCGGCAGCAAGAGCCCGGTTCATCCCAACGATCATGTCAATATGGGCCAAAGCTCCAATGACAGTTTTCCGACCGCCATGTCCATCGCCGCCGCCGAGCAGGTGACCCACCATCTTCTCCCGGCGCTCAATCACCTTTATCAGGCGTTGTCGGAGAAATCGGCGGCGTTCAAGGATATCGTCAAGATCGGCCGGACGCATACGCAGGATGCCGTGCCAATCACGCTCGGCCAGGAATTTTCAGGCTATATGCGTCAGGTCGAACTTGCGATGGAGCGGCTAAGGGACGTCCTTCCGCGCGTCATGGAACTCGCGCAGGGCGGCACGGCGGTCGGGACCGGCCTCAACGCCGCGCCCGGATTTGCAGACCTTTTCGTTACCACCGTCTCCGAACTTACCGGACTGCCGTTCTCGAGCGCGGCAAACAAGTTCGAGGCGATTGCGGCTCATGACGCGCTGGTCGAGCTTTCCGGCGTTCTCAATGTCATTGCGACAAGTTCGATGAAAATCGCCAACGACATCCGCTTCCTCGCGAGTGGCCCGAGAAGCGGCCTTGGCGAGCTGATCCTGCCGGCGAACGAGCCCGGCTCCTCCATCATGCCGGGCAAGGTCAACCCGACCCAGTGCGAGGCGGTGACGCAAGTCTGCGCCCAGGTCATGGGGAATCACGTCACGGTCACCATCGCCGGTTCAACCGGTCATTTCGAGCTGAACGCTTTCAAGCCGGTGATCATTTATAACGTCCTGCAATCGATACGGCTGCTGGGGGATGCGCTTCGCAGCTTCACCGACAACTGTGTCGTCGGGATTGAAGCCAATGAAGGGCGGATCAGGGAATTGATGGCGCAATCGCTGATGCTGGTGACCGCACTCAATCCGCATATCGGCTATGACAAGGCGGCAAAAATCGCCAAGAAGGCCTATGCGGACAACAGCAGCCTGAAAGAGGCCGCCCTCGAGCTGAACCTCCTTACCGAAGACCAATTCGACGACTGGGTCCGGCCCGAGGATATGGTGGGGGAATAAGCGGAAGAGAGCTGGAGCGGGCGAAGGGAATCGAACCCTCGTCGTAAGCTTGGGAAGCTTCTGCTCTGCCATTGAGCTACGCCCGCGATGTCTCTTGTAACTACAGAAAGACGCGTTTTTCCGCAATAGAAATTCTTGACAGCCGAGAACCGTCTCGCTAAAGATTTTTCCGTGGTGATTTGTGCCGACCGGCTTGCGGCCACGTTAAAAGAAACGCTAAAAGGTCGGGGCTCGCAGGAACCCTGATCGATGGTCGGGGTTTTTTTATGCCTCGAGGAAGACATGACAGACAAAAAAGAGATAGCGCCCACGCGCATCAGCGATTGCAGAACCGCAACAAAACTCGTGCGCGGTGGCACCAAACGCTCCCAGTTTAAAGAAACCAGCGAAGCCATTTTTATGAATTCCGGCTTCGTTTACGACAGCGCCGAACAGGCGGCGGGACGCTTCAAGGGTGAGAACGAGGGATTTATCTACTCCCGTTACGCCAATCCGACCCTGTCCATGTTCGAGGACCGGATGATCCTGCTGGAAGAGGGAGCGGAGGCCGCGCGCGCCACCGCGAGCGGCATGGCGGCGGTGAACGGTGCGCTCATGTCTCTGGTCAAGGCCGGGGATCATGTGGTGGCACCGAAGGCCCTTTTCGGCTCCTGCCTCTATATCATCCAGACGATTCTGCCGCGATTCGGTGTCAATATATCGCTGATAGACGGAACGGATATTGATCAGTGGAAGAACGCGATTAATGAAAAGACGACCTGCGTCTTTTTTGAAACGCCCTCCAATCCGGCGCTTGAGGTCATGGACATTGCCGCCATTTCCGAGCTTGCCCATAAAGTCGGCGCCAAGGTCATTGTCGACAATGTTTTCGCAACACCTATCCTGCAGCAACCCATCACGCTTGGGGCGGATATCGTCGTCTATTCCGCGACCAAGCATATCGACGGGCAGGGCCGCTGTCTTGGCGGGATCGTCCTTGGCTCCGAGGAATATGTCGAGGATACCCTCGCGCCCTATCTCAAACATACCGGTCCGGCGCTCAGCCCGTTCAATGCGTGGAACCTTCTGAAAGGTCTTGAAACGCTGAAACTTCGCGTCGAGAAGCAATGCGACAACGCCGAGAAGATCGCGGCGTTTCTTGATGGCCATCCGGCGGTAAAACGGGTCATCTATCCGGGGCAGGAAAATCATCCGCAGCATGCCCTCGCCAAGCGGCAAATGTCGCACGGCGGCACGCTTGTGACGTTCGAGGTCGCCGACAGTCAGGGTGACGCCTTTGCGTTCCTCAACCGCCTGTCGCTGATCGACATCAGCAACAATCTCGGCGATGCCAAGTCGTTGATTACCCATCCGACGACAACGACCCATTCAAGCGTCGATGACGCAACCAAGCAGGAACTCGGCATTACCGAGAGCATGGTTCGGATGTCGGTCGGGCTCGAGGATGTCGATGACCTGATCGAGGATCTGGGTTACGCGCTGAGCCGCCAGAACGCCTAAATCGGGATACGGCGGTGACCACAAGGCGCCGCCCCCGGCAGGGCCGGTTTACCGATTTACTGGACAAAGCGTCCCTATGGCGCAATATTCAAGGGAACGGAGCCAATCGGGCATAAGGACGGAGTTTCACATGGGGATCGCTGGCGCCTACAGCAAGATCACGGAGAATATCCGGGTTTCAGTGACGCCTGTTTATCTTCAGGACCGCTCACGCCCGGATGACGGCCTGTATGTCTGGGCCTATCAGGTCCGGATCGAAAATCAGGGCACGGGCACGGTAACGCTCCGAAACCGGCATTGGCGAATTACGGATGCGGAAGGACGGACGGAAACCGTCGATGGCGAGGGCGTCGTTGGCGAACAGCCGGTCCTCGCGCCGGGCGAAGTCTACGAATATGCCAGCGGGACACCCCTTTCAACGCCGTCCGGGATAATGGTCGGATCCTATGACATGGAATCGGAAGAGGGTATTCTGTTCGCAGTCGATATCCCGGCCTTCTCACTTGATAGCCCTGACGCTATCTCGGCCCTTCACTGATCGGCGGCGCAAACCACGTTTTGGGAAATAATTTTAAAATGAACAAGCATTGTCATCCGAACGATCCGACGACCGACAGGCCGACCAAAGAAGAAGCCGAGGAAGCCGTGCGGACACTTATCCGCTGGGCGGGGGATGATCCCGCACGCGAGGGGCTCGTCGGCACGCCCGACAGGGTGACCCGCTCCTATCTCGAGTTCTTCGCCGGATACAAGGAAGACCCGGACGCCTATCTTTCCCGCACCTTCGAAGAGGTGAACGGCTATGACGAAATGGTTGTTCTGAAGGATATTCGTGTCGAAAGCTATTGCGAGCACCATATGGTGCCGATTATCGGCGTCGCCCATGTCGCCTATATGCCGAGCAGCCGGGTCGTCGGCATCTCGAAGCTCGCCCGCGTCGTCGATGCCTATTCGAAACGGCTCCAGATACAGGAAAAACTGACCCGCCAGATTGCCGAGACGATCGAACGGACACTACAGCCGAAGGGCGTGGCAGTCATCATCGAAAGCGCCCATCAATGCATGACGACGCGCGGCGTTCACAAGGACGGGGTGACCATGATCACCAGCACCATGCTCGGTATCTTCCGACGATCCGATATCACCCGGCGAGAATTACTCGCGTTCATCGACAAAGGCTGAGTGCGGCAAGTCCGTGATTAATTTTCGCCTGATTTTCGCCATTCTCGGGATTATGCTCGTTGTTACCGGGTTGGCGATGCTTATTCCGGCGGCCGTCGATCTGTTCGCCGGACACAAGGACTGGCAGGTGTTTCTCGTGTCTGCGGCGGTTTCGCTGTTTATCGGCGGCGGACTGTTCCTCACCAGCCGCGGCGGCAGCCTCGTTCTTGGCCGCCAGCAAGCCTTCATTTTGACGACCGCCGTATGGGTCCTGATGCCGGCGGCCGCGGCGATGCCCTTTACCTTCAGCGAGATGAATATTCCCTATACGGATGCCTATTTCGAGGCAATGTCGGGCCTGACCACCACCGGTTCGACAGTGCTGACGGGCCTTGACAACGCGCCGCCCGGCATTCTCATGTGGCGGGCGCTTTTACAATGGTTCGGCGGCATCGGCATCATCGTCATGGCCATTGCGATCATGCCGCTGCTGCGCGTCGGCGGCATGCAGCTGTTCCGGATGGAAGCTTCCGAGGCGACCTCCGAGAAGGCCCTGCCCCGTGTCGCCGATATCGTTAAGGCCATTGGCTATATCTACCTGGTTCTCAGCCTCGTCTGTACGATGGCCCTGTGGATGACGGGAATGAGTCTGTTCGACGCCGTCACCCATGCTATGACGACCATTTCTACGGGCGGTTTCTCGACCTCGGATAAATCGGCCGGTGATTTTGCAAGTCCGCTGGTCGAAAGCATCATGGTCGTCTTCATGATCATGGGGGCGCTGCCCTTCCTGATGTATCTGCATATCGTCAAGGGCAAGCCGGGAAGCTTCCTGATGGATAGCCAGGTCCGGTGGTTCCTGTCGCTGGTTCTGGTCGGCATTGCCGCCATGGTCTGGTGGCAGATCCTGAGCGAAAACGTGCCCTTCTGGATCGCCCTGCGTCACGCGACCTTTAATGTCACATCAATTATCACAGGCACGGGATATGCCACGGTCGATTACAGCGACTGGGGCGGATTCGGCACCGCGTCCTTCTTTTTCTTCATGTTTATTGGCGGCTGCGCCGGATCGGCATCCTGCAGCATCAAGGTTTTTCGTATCCAGATTCTCGTGGAGACCGTTCGATGCCAGTTGATGCAGCTCCTCCGGCCAAGCGCAATATTCAAGCCACGCTATAACGGACAGGCGCTTGCAGATGAAACCATCTCCTCGGTCGCGAGCTTCGTCTTTCTCTTCCTGACAATCTTTGCCCTGATAACCATCGGGCTCAGCCTGACTGGTCTCGATTTTCTGACCGCGATTTCAAGCGCCGCCACCTCTATCACCAATGTTGGCCCCGGGCTTGGTGAAGTTGTCGGTCCCTCCGGAACCTTTCAGTCCCTCTCTGATACGGCGAAATGGCTGATGTCGCTGGCCATGCTGCTGGGGCGTCTGGAACTCTTTACGGTGCTGGTGCTTTTTTCGCGCCGGTTCTGGCAACTTTGAGCCCGTTCAGCTTCTCGCCTTTGGACGGTAAAGCGATTTTATCCACTCTGAGATAAGGCCAATGTCCTGCTGGATCAGGAGAAGCGCCGGCACCAGAAAAAGCACGAGGAAAGTCGCGGCCATCAGGCCGAAGACGAGGGTAATCGCCATCGGGATCAGGAACTGGGCCTGCAGGCTCGTCTCGAAAAGAAGGGGTGTCAATCCGCCGATGGTCGTCAGGGAGGTCAGCAGGACAGCCCTGAGCCGGTCACATGTCCCGCCGATAACCGCGGAAGAATATTCTTCCCCCTTGGCGAGCCGCTCATTGATCACGCTGACAAGAATTATCGAGTTATTGACCAGAATGCCCGACAGCCCCAGCAAGGCAATCAGCGAAAGGATCGTCAGGTTGAAGCCAAGCAGGTAATGACCAAGAATCGCGCCGACCAGACCGAAGGGAATAATCGACATCACAACAACAGGACGCCAGTAGGAGGAGAACACCCAGGCGAGGACAAGGTAAATTGCCGACAGCCCCACAATGGCGCCGAATTTCATGTCAGCTATGGTATCCGCCTGTTCTTCCGACTTTCCAGCGAAACGGTACCGGAGATCGTATTTCGCGGCGATCGCCTCCAGCCCGCTTTCAGGCAATACGCTCAGCACCTGATCCGAGGATGTCAGGTTCTCATCTATTTCAGCTGTAATCGCGACTTCCCGCACGCCGTCTTCGCGCTTGATGCGGGCGAAGCCGACCTGGGTGCGTTCCGTCACCACCGCCGACAACGGCACTTCGACACCGGAGCTGCTTTTCAGATAGAAATCCTGCAGGGCTTCGGCGGCGACCTGGTCACGCGGAAGCTGGACCCGGATGGTCACTTCCTCATCGCCACGGGCAAATTTCCGAGCGATGACACCTTCGAACCCGGCCCGTACCTGCGACGCAATATCTTCCGTCGTGAATCCGAGCGCGCGACCGCGCGGGGTCAATTCGAGAATGATTTCCTGCTTGCCGATGGGCAGGTCGTCCTCAATATCGGATACGCCGCGGAATTTCGTGAGGAGTGCCTTTACCTCCTCCGCCGCGTTCTTCAGCCCTTCGACATTGTTCCCCTTGAGACGGATATCTAGCTCCCGACCCGGCGGCCCGCCGATTCTTTCCGTCAGCGCGATGCGCTGCAGCCCCGGCATTTCCCTGATTTCCTGTCGCCAGGCGGCAATGAAATCCGCCGTGCGGACTTCGCGAAGGTCCGCCGAGATGAGCTCCACCATCATGCCGCCGCGATTATCGCCGGACACGGCGCTGAACTGGTCTCCCGTGCTGACGCCAACCTTGCCAAGCGCCATGACAATCAATCCGCCCTCACCGTCCGTCAGGTCATTTTCCGCCTTGTACAACGCCCTCTCAAGTTCCTTGACCATGGCTTCCGTCCCGCTTCGCGCACTGCCCGGCGCGAAGACGACATTTGCATTCACGACATTGGCCTCCGGGGACGGAAAGAAGGTAAATCCAACCCGTCCGCCAAGCATGAACCCGACCGAAATGATCAGCATGGCGAAAGCTGCGGCAAGGGTTGCATACCGCCAGTTCACCGTCGCTTCAACGACGCGGCGGAAGAGATGCGTCTGGAAATAGAAGAATTTCGCATCGAACCATTCGCGCAGCCGGCTGGTTCGGGCGCCCTGGGCGCGGAGCGCCTGGCGCATATGGCCGGGCAGGATCAGGAAGCATTCGATCAGGCTTGCGATCAGGACCGAGACAACGACCGCCGGAATGGCGCGGATTATCTGGCCAATGACGTCTCCGATCAGAAAGATCGGAAGGAAGGCCGCAATGGTGGTCAGGCTGGACGCGAACACCGGCGCCAGCATCCGAAGCGCGCCCCGCTCCGCCGCTTCCGCTGCGGACAATCCTGTCGATCGCAGATGGGAGGCATGCTCCCCGACGACGATGGCATCATCGACGATAATCCCGAGCGACATGATAATAGCGAACAGGCTGATCATGTTGATCGATTGTCCGGTTACCAGCATGACACCCGCCGTCGCGAGGATCGCCACGGGAATACCGGCGGCCACCCAGAAGGCCACGCGGACATTGAGAAAGATGAAGAGGACGATCAGCACCAGCACTAATCCGCTTGCCCCGTTCGTCAGGAGCAGACGGATGCGGTCCTCGATCAGACTGGCCTGTACGTCATATTGCTTGATTTCCAGCTCTGCCGGCCACCGGGCCTTCTCGCGTTCAAAATAATCGGAGACAATCTTCGCCGCCTTGAGGGCATCGGTCGACTGGGCGCGCTGAATGCTGATCTCAATGGCTTTGTCGCCCTTATGCCACCCGGTCTGCCCCTTCTCCGCGAACTGGTCGCGGACATTGGCGATGTCACGGAGGTATATTTTCTGGCCATCATCAAAGGATTTAATCTCGAGCGCCCCAAGGGATTTCGCATTTGCTTTCTGCTCAAGCGAGCGGAGCTGCCGCTCGAAACTGCCGGACACGGTGCCGAGCGGGACATCCTGCGAATTATTGCGGATGATCGTCGCGATATCGGTAAGACTGAGATTAAGCCGGCGAAGGTCGCGTTTTTCAACATCGACCCAGATTTCCTCATCGCGGGCGCCGAAGAGGGTGATTTTATCGATGCCGAGATCAAGCAGGTCATCACGGATGGTTTTTGCGTATTTTTTGAGCGCCTCTTCCGAATATGGCCCCGAGACAGACAGACGGGCGATCGGATCATATAAGACGATTCGATTTATAATGGGTGTTTCGGTGGTGTCGGGAAAGGTGGTGATCTGCGCGATCCCCTGCTCGACTTCGGAGAGGGCCGCCTGCATGTCCGTACCAGGCTCGAATTCGACGACGACAATGCTGCTCCCTTCAACGGAGTAGGAGGTCACGCGTTTTACCCCGTTCAGGAAGCGGACCTCCGGGAGGATTGCCGTCGTGATGTTGCTGTCGACATCCTCGGCGCTTGCGCCGGGCCAAACAATCGTCGTCGTGATGACCTCGGTGCCGAAGTCAGGAAAGAATTGGGTATTCAGGCGGAAAATCGAGGCGACGCCGATCACGATCATCATGATCATCAGAAGATTGGCCGCATTCTCATGACGGACGAACATTTTGACGAAGCGCGTCAAGTCCATCAACGCACCTCGACTTTCAGGTTCGGGCCGATTTCAGGAAGCCGGGTCGTCACGACGAGATCGCCGTCGGAAATATCGCCACGAAGTAATATTTCATCACCATTCCGGGCGACGATCTCCACCTTCCGCGGCTGCAACCGTCCCTCTTCGACGACGTAAACGGTGTCTCCATTAAAAAGGCTGCTGTCCGAAAGCCTCGCGGCGTTCGGATATCGATTGCCGGACAGCACCACTTCAACAAACGCGCCCGGGCGCAAAAAGGGGGTATATTCGCTGGGGTCCAGCACCGCAAATACTTCAACGCCCCCGGTATCAGAGCTAATCTCGGGGCTGAGGCGCGCGACCCGGCCGCTGAAGGCCAACTCGGCATCACCGGACTGCCATGTGACGGTAATCGGCCGTCCGATAATGCCGGCGTTGCTGCCAAGCAACAGGCCATACTGGCTGTCGGAAAGTAAGAACCGCGCCTCCATCTGCGTGGCGTCAATCAGGCGGGCGACCTTGTCGCTTGCGCCGATATTCTTTCCGAACTCGGCATTGACGTCCGTGACATATCCCCGGAACGGCGCGCGGAGGCGGGTGTTTTTCAGATCCCTCTCCGCCCGGAGAACGCCAACCTCGAGACGGTCGATAACCGCGCGCTGCTGGCCGATCCGCGCTTTCAGAATTTCGAGTTGCGCCTCGCGAAGTTCGACAGTCTGCCGTTGCCGGCTGAGCGCAGAGCGCGCATCGTCCAGGGATTTCACCGAAATATTGCCGCGCTTGGCCAGACTTTCCGCTCGCTCGACGTTGCGGACTTCCCGTTCCAGCACTTCGCGTTCGCGGTTGAGCGCCGCAATCTCCGAGTCCTGGGTCGCAACCAGTTCGTTGAGCCGGGATCTCGCCTCCAGAAGCGACGCCTTGTTCTCATTCAGGCTTGCCTCGAACTCGAAGGGATCGACGCGCACAAGAAGATCGCCTTTTTCAAGAAGCCCGCCTTCGCGGAAATTTTCGCCAACCTCGATCACCTCTCCGCCGACAAGCGAACGTAACTCAACATCGCGAACGGCTTTGAGCGATCCGAAGAGATTGAGGTCGACCGATTGATCTTTTATTTCGACAGGCACCGCGGCGACGGTCCAGACCCTTTCTTCGACAACTTCGGGCTCGACCACTGGCTTGGTCGTAATGAGATAGGCGGCAAGCCCGGCGCCGGCACCCAGAATGAGGAGCGGCAGCAGTATTTTCAGGATGAGCCTCACGCTACGACCCCTCTCTGACAAAGTCGATATATTCCCCGAGATCGAGGGAGCGGAGAATCATGTCTGTCATCGAATTCTTTATTTTCCTGATTTCTTCGGGGCCGATTGCCTGCCATCCTAGCCGGACCTTCACGATTTCCTCGTTGAGCGCATATTGCAAACAAAGGGCAAGGACCGATGTCGCCTCCAGCCGGACACGCTCGCTTGTAGGCGATTCCCCGGAAATCCGCGCGATCAGAATGCCAAGAAGGTCATGAATGATATTGATATGCCCGTCCATGATAATCTGAAAACACTCTGTCGGCATCTCGATTTCCCGCTTGATCAGGCGCATGCGCCAGCGCGTGACCGGCGAGATCGCGCTGTCGATCAGCCGGGAAATAAAGAGCGCCAGGATATCCGCATAAGCCTTGCGGTCATCCCCCGCGTCGGCAAGCTGGTGCTCAAGTACCAGCGCCAGATTCACGCGCACCGGCTTCATGTCCCGCACAATCTTCTCGAATATTGCGCGGTAGAGACCCTCCTTGCTCTCGAAATGATAGGAGATGGCAGAAAGATTCACGTCGGCGGCGGCGGCGATTTCGCGGGTCGAGACAGAATCAAAGGGCCGGTCGGCGAATAGCCGCCCCGCTGCTTCTATCATCCGGTCGGAAGCGGATAGCTTTGTCTCTGACATCTCATTAGGTCAATCGTTTGAACTTTGACAAACTACGGCAAAGTCTCGTCCTCGGCAAGCGCCAAAACCAGACCTTCAACCTCCGCCCGAAAAGCCCCGGACGGATGAGCCGCGGGTAGTGGCCCTAGCGCAAATAGGCACCCATAAAGGTCCGGATATTCTTCTCCATTTCCGGATCGAACGCCCGCATCAGGGCTTCGACCTGCGTGAAATACATCTTTTCGCGCTGATTGAGCGTTATTCCCTCCGGCACCGATTTGCTGCGCGTCGCTTCGGCGGTGACAAAGGCGGAGGAGCCGGAAATCTCGGTGATCTTTAACTCGACCAGTAGATGGAATTCATATAGCTCCGACTGATCCTTCGTGATGATGCCCTTCAGGCCGGTTTCCTTTTGCAGGCCCTTTTCGACCGCGCTGGCATCCTTGATGGTAACGGTCGCGACGGCACCGCTGTTTCCGGTCGTGCGAAGACGGTCCCTGACCCAGTTACGCACCGACTGATCGATCGACACCGGCAGTTCATGTTCGACATGCGGCAGCTTCAACGGCGGCTTGAATTCATCAATGATCTTGATTTCGCCGACATTCAGATACAGCGGGTTGAGATGCTGAAAGGTAATTTCCGGATAAACCGGATTGGGCGGAGCCTTCGCACAACCGAAGAGGGCCGTGGTCATCAATAGGGTAACGATTGCCAGAAAACGCGGGATGCCTGCCATTTTACTCTCGCCTTTACAAAGGATGAAACCGGCCTCACTCTATTACGGTCTATGGGCGGAATTCAACCCTCTGTTTAGTGGCAGGCCAGCGGCGCTGTCAGAGAATATCGTCGATCGGGATCTCGTATTTGCTTGAGCAGAACTGGCAATCGGCCACGATAACGCCGTCCTTCGCCATATCCCGCAAATCCTCGCCGCCGAAGGTTTTCAGGGTATTCACAAGTCGCTCCGCGCTGCAACTGCAGTTATCAAGAAGTTCCTGCGGGTCGTAGAGCCACACGCCCTCTTCATGGAATATCTTGTATAAAAGCTCCGGTGACTTGAGGATCGGGCTGGTGAGTTCTTCCTGCGTCACTGTTGCCGCGAGGGCTTTGGCATTGCGCCAGTTTTCCTCTTCGAGCTCCTGCGTAAACTCCTTCGCGTTTTCATCCGGGAGCCGCTGGATCATAAATCCGCCGGCGCGCCATTTTCCATCGATCTTGTCGACGGCAACACGCAGGAGAGTGTCGATCTGCTCCGACTTGTCGAAATAATTCTCCATGCAGTCGGCCAGCCTGTCCCCTTCCAGATCGACGATGCCCTGATACCGCTTGCGCTCCGATCCGGCGTCAATTGTAAACGCGATGTAGCCGGTGCCGAGATAGGATTTGACCGCCGTCTGGCCCGCAGCCGCGACAACCTCGCTCAGCTTGTTTTCATCGAAGGACGCGTAGCCACGCATGTTGCCCGGCGTCGTCATGTCGGCGGCAATCATGCTGATGGCGCCGTCGCCTTTGGTCTGTACGGTGAAGATGCCGTCAAATTTAAGCGCGCCGCCCAGCATCGCGGCGAGCACCAGGCCTTCGCCAAGAAACCGCGCAACCGCATCCGGATAACCGTGGCGGCCGAGAATATCGTCAATGACGCTGCCCAACCGCACGGTTCGCCCACGTACGCCCGCCTTCGCCATTTGAAAAGGCTGGATCAGATTATCGACAATAATTTTTTGACCCGTATCGGCCATCGTATGTCTTTCGTTCAGTTAATAAAGGGGTCTCAGGCGCCAAGGCACCAGCGCAGCACCGCTTTTTGCGCATGCAGGCGGTTTTCGGCCTCGTCGAAGATGACGGACTGGGGGCCGTCCATTACCTCGGCCGTCGCCTCCTCCCCGCGATGGGCGGGAAGGCAATGCATAAAGATCGCATCGGACGCCGCGCGCGCCATCAATGCATCATCAACCTGATAGGGGGACAGGAGATTATGCCGGTTCGCCGCGTCATCCCCCATCGATACCCAGGTATCGGCAACAATGCAATTTGCGCCGGCCGCCGCTTCCGCCGCGCTTTGTGTGACATGAACGTTGGCGCCCGCCTCCTTCGCCCAGGCGAGAGCAGCTGGGTCCGGCGAGAGTTCCTCCGGGCAGGCAACGCGGAATTCGAAATCGAACTGACCTGCCGCATGGATCCAGGACGTCACCATGTTATTGCCATCCCCGCACCAGGCAACCACCTTGTCCTTGATGGGGCCGCGGTGCTCTTCAAACGTCATCACATCCGCCATCAGCTGGCAGGGGTGGCTGTTGTTGGTAAGGCCGTTGATCACCGGCACTGTCGCATTTTCCGCCAGTTCGAGCAGTTTCGCATGCTCGTCGGTCCGGATCATGATCGCATCGACATAGCGCGAGAGAACCCGCGCCGTATCGGCGATCGTCTCGCCGCGGCCAAGCTGCATGTCGTTGCTGTTGAGAACGATGGTATGCCCGCCGAGCTGGCGCATCGCCATGTCGAAGGACACGCGCGTCCGGGTCGAGGGAAACTCGAAGATCGCCGCAAGCGTCAGTCCGGCAAGCGGCGCTTGCTTGTCCGTTGTCCCTTTTGGCAGGCCCGTGCGCGCCTTTTTCAGCGCGATGCCGTCGTCGATGATGGCACGCAGGTCGGATTTCGACAGCTGGTTCAGGTCCAGGAAATGAAGCGGCCTAGCCATTTTCAAGCTCCGTGCAAACGTCATCCAGAACAGCGATGAATTCAGAGATTTGCGCATCCTCGACAATCAGCGGCGGAAGCAGGCGAACAACGTTATCGCCGCCTTTCGCCGTCAGAACGCCATGTTCCAGAAGCTTGGTGGCGACCACCGTGTTCTCCACCTTGCATTTCAGCCCGAGATGCAGCCCGATGCCACGGATCTCCTCCAGAATATCCGGGTGACGGTCGACAACACCGGCAAGACCCTGCTTGAGATGATTTCCCATCTCGACCACATGATCCAGGAAGCCCTCTTCCGTCATCACATCGACCACCGCGCCCGCAACCGCCATGGCGAGAGGATTGCCGCCATAGGTGGACCCGTGGCTGCCGACGGTCATCGTCTTCGCGACTTTCTCGACGGCAAGGCAGGCGCCCACCGGGAAGCCGCCGCCGAGCGCCTTGGCGGAGGTCAGGATATCTGGCGTAATCCCCGCATGTTCATGCGCAAACAGTTTGCCTGTCCGTCCCATGCCGGTCTGGATCTCATCCAGCATCAGCAGCAGGCCATGCTCGTCGCAGAGCTTGCGAAGGGCCCGCAGGAATGCCGGCTCGACGACCTGTATGCCGCCTTCGCCCAGCACCGGCTCGATCAGGACCGCCGCCGTTTCCTCGGTAATCGCCGCCTTGACCTTTTCAATATCCCCGACCGGAACATGATCGAATCCCTCAACGACGGGACCGAAGCCCGCCAGAAGTTTCTCCTGCCCGGCGGCGGCGATGGTCGCTAGCGTCCGCCCATGGAAGGAGTTTTCGAAGGCGATAATCCGGTATTTTTCCGGATGTCCGTTGGTGCTGAAATATTTTCGCACCATCTTGATCCCGCATTCGTTGGCCTCTGCGCCGGAGTTGCAGAAATAGACGGCATCGGCGAACGTCGCGGCAACCAGTTTTTTCGCAAGCTCTTCCTGCCCGGGAATCCGGAACAGGTTGGAGACATGCCAGACTTTTTTCGCCTGTTCGGTCAGCGCGCCCACCAGTTTCGGATGCGCATGGCCAAGGGCGCTCACCGCGATGCCGGCCGCGAAATCGAGGTATCGTCGGCCGTCATTCCCGTAGAGGTACATGCCCTCCCCTTTTTCAAAGGAAAGGTCTGCAGGAGCATAATTTGATAACAACGCAGGAATCATATGCTTTCTCCACGAAACAAAAGGACAACCGGCCAGTTTCCGCTGCCAGAAAGCGCGGAAGTATTGACAGGAGACCGGTTCCTGTCAATCAATCTCTTGACCCTGATACAATATTTTAGGCTTTCAGGCGATATCCGCTTTTTATCAACGCCCAAACGCCGATGTAGAGGAGAATATCCAGCGCCGCAATCACACCGGCCCCCACCCAGATATTACTGTCCGACGTTCCGATAAAGCCGTAGCGGAAGCCGTCGATCATGAAGAAAAACGGGTTGAGATGGCTGATCTGGTACCAGACGCCGGTGAGCCGTTCAATGGAATAGAAGGTGCCGGAAAGAAAGGACAGCGGCATGATGATAAAGTTCGTCACTGCCGCCATGTGATCGAATTTCTCCGATATGATGCCGGCGATCATCCCGAGAAGGGAGAGCATCAGTCCGGCGCCGGTGACGAAGTACAGGATGGCAAGCCAGGAATGGACGGTGAAATCAATGAGTATCCACATGGACAGTCCGACCACCAGGGCGACCGCTGCGCCGCGCGCAAGGCCGGAGAGAACATAGGCGAGGGTGAGCTCCGCCGCGGATAACGGCGGCATCAGGATATCGACTATATTTCCCTGAATTTTGGATATCAGGATCGAAGACGAGGTATTGGCGAAGGCATTCTGGATGACGGCCATCATGATAAGGCCAGGCGCCAGGAAGTTCGCGTAGGATACCTCACCCACATACCGCCCGCTGCCGCCGAAAGCCAGGGTGAATATGGCCAGGAAAAGGATCGTCGTCATCATCGGCGCCAGCACTGTTTGCAGCGGCACCTTCAGAAAACGCCGCACTTCCTTCCACAGGAGGGTCGTCATTCCCCGCCAGTTTACGAGGCCAATCATTGAGGCAAGATGTAACAACGCGCTCTGCCCGCGAACGCCATTTGAGGTTTCGGTTTGTATGGTCATGGGGCTTAAATATGCAATCGCCGACAGTCAGGCAAGCACTCAATTTGTTTCCCGCCGGTCCGCCGCGCCAATGACTGGCGTTGTCCGCCCGACTGCGCTAATAAAGAGGCGCAGAAAAGATCAGTTAAAAAACACCAATGGAGACACGCTAATAATGTCGGTTGAAATCTTTCATAATCCGCGGTGCAGCAAATCCCGCCAGACACTTGCCCTGTTGCAGGAAAACGGGGTCGACCCGGTGATCACGGAATATCTTGTTTCGCCCCCCAGCAAGGAACGGCTGACGGAAATCCTTGATCTTCTGAACATGAAACCGCGCGACCTGATGCGAAAAGGCGAAGCGGAATACAAGGAAAATAATCTTGGTGATCCGGCGCTCGGCGATGCCGAACTTATCCAGGCGATGGTCGATCATCCGAAACTGATTGAACGGCCCATTGTTTTCGCGAACGGCAAGGCGCGCGTGGGACGCCCGCCGGAGTCCGTCCTGGACATTCTTTAAACGCAAGAACCGCCTATTCGCCGGATTTGTCGCCACTTCGCACGGATATGCAGATTCGGCCTTTTCATCGGCAACCACTATATATAGAATTGCCGACAATTCCCGCCTGCGTTTACCGGGCACGGGCGCATAAATAATAACAAACGAGGAGAATTCTTATGGCAGACGCCGTTATCGTATCCACCGCCAGAACCCCAATCGGTAAAGCCTATCGCGGGGCGTTCAATAATACCCATGGCGCCGATCTTGGCGGCCATGTCATCAAGCACGCCGTCGAACGGGCGGGCGTGGACCCTGCGGAAGTTGAGGACGTGATCTTCGGCGTCGCCAACCCGGAAGGCGCGACAGGCGGCAATATTGCCCGTCAGGCATTGTTGAGGGCCGGCCTGCCGATCACGACGTCCGGCACAACGGTCAACCGTTTTTGCTCCTCGGGCCTGCAGACCATTTCCATGGCCGCACAGCGCGTGCTGGTCGACAAGGTTCCGGTCATGGTGGCGGGCGGCATGGACAGCATCAGCCTTGTCCAGAACGAGCATATGAACCGTTACCGGGCGCAGAATGAATGGCTTCTGGAAAATAAGCCGTCCATTTATGATCCGATGCTGAAAACCGCGGAAACGGTGGCAACGCGCTACGGCATCACGCGCGAGGCAATGGACGAATATAGCTACCAGAGCCAGATGCGCACCGCCGCCGGGCAGGAAGCCGGCCGGTTCGACAAGGAAATCGTTCCGATGACCACGATCAAGGTCATGGAGAACAAGGAAACCGGGGAAACCCTGCATGAGGAAGTGACCCTCACCCAGGACGAGGGCAACCGCCCGAGCACGACACTTGAAGGGCTGTCCAGCCTGAAGCCCGTGCTTGGCGAGGATTGTTTCATTACCGCAGGTAACGCGAGCCAGCTTTCCGACGGGGCGTCCGCCTGCGTCGTCATGGACAGCAAACTTGCCGAGCAGCGCAATATCGAGCCGCTCGGGACCTACCGCGGCCTGGTCGTCGCCGGCTGCGAGCCGGATGAAATGGGCATCGGCCCGGTCTTCGCCGTGCCGAAATTGCTGCAACGCAACGGCCTCAAGATGGATGACATCGGCCTGTGGGAGCTGAACGAGGCCTTCGCCGTGCAGGTGCTGTACTGCCGCGACAAGCTCGGCATCCCGAATGAGCTGCTGAACGTCGATGGTGGGGCAATCTCCATCGGTCATCCCTACGGAATGTCAGGTGCCCGCCTTGCCGGCCATGCCCTGATCGAAGGCAAACGCCGCGGCGCGAAATATGTCGTTGTCACGATGTGTATCGGTGGGGGTATGGGCGCTGCAGGACTGTTTGAAGTCAACTGATCCGCCGACATTCAAAAAGAAAACCCCGGAAATTTTCCGGGGTTTTTTTATGGCTCAAAGAATTTTGACCGGCTTGTGGAATAGCCTTACCGTGTCGGAATGGGCTCATCCCCTGTGTAATCATAGAAGCCACGACCGGATTTCCGGCCAAGCCAGCCCGCCTCGACATATTTAACGAGAAGCGGACAGGGGCGGTATTTGGTATCGGCCAGTCCCTCATAGAGAACCTGCATGATGGCAAGGCAGACATCGAGACCGATGAAATCCGCGAGTTGGAGCGGCCCCATCGGATGGTTGGCGCCAAGACGCATTGCCGTGTCAATCGCGCGAACGGACCCGACGCCTTCGTACAGCGTGTAGATCGCCTCATTGATCATCGGCAACAGGATGCGATTGACGATGAAGGCGGGAAAGTCTTCCGCCGGCGTCGGTGTTTTATGAAGCCGGACCGCCAGTTCCCGGATGGTCTCGAAAGTTTCCTCATTCGTTGCGATCCCGCGGATAAGCTCGACCAGCTGCATCACCGGAACCGGGTTCATGAAATGCATGCCGATGAACTTCTCCGGCCGGTCCGTAATCGCGGCAAGGCGCGTCACGGAGATCGAGGAGGTGTTGGTGGCAATAATCGCTTCCGGTTTCAGTTTCGGGCCGAGAGCAGAGAGAATGGACTTCTTTATCTCTTCATTCTCGGTCGCCGCCTCAATCACCAGATCGACTTCCGCAAGATGGGCATCGTCGGTTACGGGATTGATATGAGCCAATGCCTTGGTGATATCCCCTTCAGAGAGCGCCCCGCGGCCGACTTGCCGCCGCAGGTTATGCTCAATCGTCTCCAAGGCTTTATCAAGCTGTTCCTTGGAGATATCCTTCAGGAAAACATCGATATCGGCAATCGCCAGAACATGGGCAATACCATTGCCCATCTGGCCGGCGCCAATCACACTTACTTTTTTTATCATTGCCTCATTCCAAGCATAAAGTTGAGCGCGATTAAACCGCCGAAAATCTGACCCTGCCGCGTCATCCGAGAGCTTCATCCAGCTCCGGCAGCGCCTTGAACAGGTCTGCCACAAGGCCATAGTCCGCCACCTGGAAAATCGGGGCCTCCTCGTCCTTGTTGATGGCCACGATGACCTTGCTGTCTTTCATGCCGGCCAGATGCTGAATGGCGCCGGAAATACCCACGGCGATATACAGCTGAGGCGCGACAACCTTGCCCGTCTGGCCCACCTGATAATCGTTGGGGACGAAGCCCGCATCAACGGCCGCGCGGCTCGCGCCGACTGCCGCGCCGAGTTTGTCGGCCACTTTCTCAAGCAGATGGAAGTTATCGCCCGACTGCATGCCACGACCACCGGAGATCACGATCTTTGCAGAAGTAAGCTCGGGCCGTTCGGATTTTGACAATTCGGCGCCGACGAATGTTGAAAGGCCGGTGTCCGCCGCCGCGCTTGCCGCTTCGACGCTGGCGGAGCCGCCTGTCGCCGCCGCAGCCGCAAAATTGGTCGAGCGAACCGTGATCACCTTCTTGGCATCGCTCGACTGCACGGTGGCCATGGCGTTACCGGCATAGATCGGACGGACAAAGGTATCGGAGGACACAACCTCGACAATTTCGGAAATCTGCGCGACATCGAGAAGCGCCGCGACCCGCGGCAGGATATTTTTACCGGACGTCGTCGCCGCGGCGAGAATGACGTCATAGCTGTCCGCGAGCGAGACAATCAGCGCCGCCATGTTTTCCGCGAGCGCATCGGCATACATCGCATCTTCCGCCAGGAGAACCTTTGCAACGCCGGCAACCTTGGCCGCCTCGTCCGCGACCGCCGCACATCCGTTCCCCGCGACAAGAACATGAACATCGCCGCCAAGTTCCGTCGCGGCCGTTACCGCGTTCAATGTCGCCGCGCCAAGCGCCTTATTGTCATGATCGGCAAGAACAAGAACAGTCATCAGATAACCCCCGCTTCATTTTTCAGCTTGTCGACCAGTTCGGCGACAGACTCTACCCTTACGCCGGCTTCGCGTTTCGCCGGTTCTTCCACTTTCAGCGTCTTCAGACGCGGTGAGATATCAACGCCGAGATCTTCCGGCGTCTTTTCATCGATCGGCTTTTTCTTGGCCTTCATGATGTTCGGAAGCGAGGCATAGCGCGGCTCGTTCAGGCGAAGGTCCGTCGTAACAACCGCGGGCATTTTCAGCTCGATCGTCTGCAGGCCGCCGTCGACTTCGCGGGTGACCTTGGCGGTGCCACCATCGAGATTGACCTCGGAGGCGAAAGTGCCCTGGGACCATCCCAGCAATGCCGCCAGCATCTGGCCGGTCTGGTTGGAGTCATCGTCAATGGCCTGCTTGCCGACGATGATCAGGTCCGGCTTCTCCTCCTCGACGACCGCCTTCATCAGCTTTGCCACACCGAGAGGCTCAACGGTTTCGTCAGTCTTCACCAGAATACCCCGATCGGCGCCCATGGCGAGCGCAGTCCGCAGAGTTTCCTGCGCGGCCTGCGGACCGACGGACATGGCAACAACTTCGGTGGCCACGCCGGCTTCGCGAAGGCGAAGTCCTTCCTCGACGGCAATTTCATCAAAGGGGTTCATGGACATTTTAACGTTAGCGAGGTCTACACCAGTCTTGTCCGCTTTAACACGGATCTTAACGTTGTAGTCCACGACACGTTTAACAGCGACGAGAACTTTCATGGATCGGTCTACTCCCGGGGTCATAGTTTCTTCAAGATCCTACGGAAACCCATTTTCCGCAGGCATGAATTTCAGATTATAAGACACTCAAATTCGGCAGTGCACAATAAATAGCTAATGACAATCTGTCAATTCGCCCAAGCAGGACATTTTAACGCAGCCATAAGGCGCGGTTTCGAGGGCGAAATCCACCAGATTCCGTCATCTGTTGGCGCCGGGAACCCAAAGAACGTCCTCTCTGCCCTTATTATTGAGAAAACGGCCCAGCACGAAGAGAAAATCGGAAAGTCTGTTCACATAGGCGACCGCAACCGGGTTGATGTCTTCCGAATCACCAAGCGCGATAATCCGCCGCTCGGCCCGTCGGCAAACGGTCCGGGCAAGATGGAGATATGCCGCCGCCGCCGATCCCCCCGGCAGAATGAAGGAGTTCAGCGGCGCCAGATCGGCATTGAGCCGGTCGATTTCCTTCTCCAGCCGCTCGACCTGTTCCTGTGCGATGCGCAGCGGCGGATATTTCGGATTTTCTTGCGACGGCGTACAAAGATCTGCGCCAAGGTCGAAAAGGTCATTCTGGATGCGCGCGAGCATTTCATCCGCCTCGCCGTCGACATGCAGGCGCACCAGGCCGATGACGGCATTTGTCTCGTCGACGTCGCCATAGGCCTCGACCCGCGCATCCGTCTTGCTGACGCGGGCGCCATCGCCCAGCGAGGTTTTTCCCTTATCGCCGCCGCGTGTATAGATTTTTGTCAGCTTTACCATGATTGCCTTCGTGTTTCCTGTCAGCTGCCCGAATTGGCAATCCAAAGACCTACCATGATCAAAACGACGGCAAGGGCTTGCATCGCAATGCGCAGGCGCATCAATTTGTTCCCATAGCGGCGGTTGAAATCGCCGCCCCGGGCAAATGTCAGCACACCGAACAGGAGGACGAGGGCCGTTGCGACGACGGCGGCAATAATGAAATAATTGATCATAATCGGTCCGATCTGTCATATAAGAATGCGGCACCTAACGCTACACCCTCATGTCTTATATGGACAGGATTTTTCATGGAAGCAACCCGGGATATTGTAATTATCGGCGGCGGCGTTATCGGCTCCGCCATCGCCTATTTTCTGACGGCGGCGCCAGGGTTCGCCGGCACGGTCACCGTTCTGGAAAAGGACCCGAGCTACGAATTCGGCTCCACGGCGCGCTCCTGGGGCGGTGTCCGGCAGCAATTCTCAACACCCGAGAATATCCTGATTTCCCGATTCACAGAGGAGTTTCTGGGCGAAATTACGCGACATCTCGGCATCGATGATACGCCCGTGGACGTGAATTTCCGGGAGCGCGGCTATCTGTTCCTCGCCGAGGACCGCCATATCCCACAACTCTACAGCAACAACGCCATCCAGCGCGGGCTCGGCGTTAATGTCGCGCTGCTGGATCAGGACGATCTCGCCCGCGGGTATCCGTGGATGAATGTCCACGACCTTGCCGGCGGATCTCTCGGCCTGAGCGGCGAAGGCTGGCTCGACGCCTACAGCCTTAATCAGGCCTTTCGCAAGAAGGCAATTTCCCTCGGCGCGGAATATCGGGCAGTCGAGGCCGTGGGCCTTGATAGGGCGGAAAGCCGGATTCTTGCCGTCCGGCTCGCCGACGGATCGCGTATTGCCGCCGGCGCCGTCGTCAATGCCGCCGGTCCCGCTGCGGCCACCGTCGCCGCCTGGGCGAAAATCGACCTGCCCGTCCGATCCCGCAAGCGCTTCGCCTATTCCTTCAGCTGCCGGAGCGAGATATCGGGCTGTCCGCTGGTGATCGATCCCAGCGGGGTCCATTTTCGTCCCGAAGGCGCTCAGTTTCTCGCCGGTTGCTCCCCGGATCCCGCGAATGATCCCGACTGCACGGATTTCGAGATCGACTATGGCTGGTTCGAGGAACATATCTGGCCGATCCTCGCCCATCGCGTGCCGGCCTTTGAGGCCATCAAGCTCGAAAACGCCTGGGCCGGGCATTATGCCTATAACCTGCTCGATCAGAACGCGGTCCTTGGGCCCCATCCGGAGATTGCAAATTTTTACTTTGCGAACGGTTTCTCGGGCCATGGACTGCAGCAGTCGCCGGCGGTCGGACGCGCCATCGCCGAACTGATCGTCCATGGCGAATACCGCAGCCTTGACCTCTCCCGCCTCTCCTTTTCGCGGCTGGTGACAGGCGAGGCTGTTTCTGAGCATAATATCGTTTAGGCAAACGTGAGGGACAGGAAATGCCAATTGTCAGAATTGATATGTTTGAAGGCCGGGACCGCAAGACGAAGCAGGAACTGGTAAAATCGATTACCTCCGAAATGGTGCGGATCACCGGATGCAGCGAGGCGAGCGTGCATGTGGTCATCAATAATGTCGCCAAGGAGGATTGGGGACTTGGCGGGGAGCTCGCTGCGATAAAATTTCCAGACTAGACAATGATGGTAAGGGAATGAAGTGCGGAGAATCTTTTTGATCGCGTTGTTGGCGCGTATCTGGCGTCACTTCAAGGAGCAGCATTGTCTGCGCATGGCGACGGCGCTCAGCTATCAGACGCTGCTGGCAATTGTCCCGCTGGCGGCGGTTGTTTTTGCCCTGTTCACCGCAATTCCCGCCTTCACCCATTTAAAGCAAAAGGTGACGACGCTCTTATTCGACAACCTGTTGCCCTCGAAGATATCCACCGTCGACGCGGCGCTGAGTAACTTCGCCGTCAATGCGGGACAGCTGACCTATATCGGCCTTGCCGGCATCGCCATTACGGCGTTGATGCTGATGGCAAGCATTGAAGAGATTTTCAGCCAGATATGGCAGGTGGCGGCGACACGCAATCCGTTCAAGCGATTGATGACCTATATATTGATAACACTGATCGGGCCTATCGCGGTCGGTTCCAGCCTGACCCTCGTTCGTTGGATCATTGATATCAGCGAGGAGGCAACCGGATTTCACCTGACGGGCGCAATGGCGGTATTAAGCTCAATTATGCCCATCCTGTTGCCCTTCATCATTCTTTTCATACTGTATAGAATCGTTCCCGCCTGCGACGTTAAATGGCGGCATGCCTTTATCGGGGCGGCAATTGCGACGGCGCTGTTCCTGTTCGGAAAATTCATGTTCAAGCTCTACCTTGAATATTTTCCGTCCTATGAGGTCGTCTATGGCGCCATGGCTGCCATTCCGCTCTTTCTCATCTGGCTCTATGTCAGCTGGGGGATTGTTCTTTTCGGCGCGACGATCGCTGCCGTTCTCGGTTTCGAGTTTACCGCCGACATGAAGAAGCGGTAACGGTCCCGATTAATCCGGAAGTTTCATGGCACCGGTCGCATCGATCTCGAAACCGGGATTCCAGGCCACTTCCCAGAGGTGCCCGTCAAGATCCCGGAAATAACCCGAATAGCCACCCCAGAAGACATCCGCGGCGGGCTTGACAATGTCCGCGCCGAGCGCCTGGACGGCCGTCAGAACCTCGTCGACCTCTTCCTTGCTGCGGGCGTTATAGGCGATGGAGAATCCTTCGAAGCCGGACCCCTCCGGCGAGACGCCCGCGTCCTTCGCGAGCTCGTCACGCGGAAACAGGCCGAAGGCAATCGAGCCACACTGAAAAAAGGAGACGCCGGGAGCGTCCTTCACGGAACGCTTCCAGCCGAGTTTTTCGAAGAACGCCGTGCTTCGCGCCAGATCCCTGACGCCAAGCGTGATCAGCGAAAGTCGTTGATCCATGGGGAACCCTTGTTAGTTCGCCCCCTCAAGCAGGCGGCGGGCGATCACCTGTGCCTGAATTTCACCGGCCCCTTCGAAGATATTGAGAATGCGCGCATCGCACAAGACCCGGCTGATCGGATATTCCAGCGCGAAGCCGTTGCCGCCGTGAATCTGCAGCGCATTGTCCGCCGCATTCCAGGCGACGCGGGCGCCGAGAAGCTTGGCCATCCCGGCCTCGAGATCGCAGCGGCGGCCTTCGTCCTTGGCCCGGGCGGAGGCATAGGTCAGTTGCCGCGCCATCATGATTTCCACCGCCATCCAGGCGAGTTTGCCGGCGACACGCGGGAATTTGATGATGGGGCGCGAGAACTGGATACGGTCGAGCGCATAGCGAAGCCCAAGTTCCATGGCATTCTGGGCAACCCCGAGGGCGCGGGCCGCCGTCTGGATGCGGGCGCTTTCAAACGTCTGCATCAACTGCTTGAAACCATTACCCTCTTCCTCGCCAAGAAGGTTTTCCGCCTTGATCTCGAAGTTATCAAACCCGAGTTCATATTCCTTCATGCCGCGATAGCCGAGAACCTCGATCTCTCCGCCGGTCATGCCGTCGGCCGGGAAATCCTCGTCCTCGGTCATATGCGGCTTTTCCGCGAGGAACATCGAGAGGCCCTTGTAGCCCGGCTCATTCGGATTGGTGCGGACCAGCATTGTCATGACATCGGCGCGCGCCGCATGGGTAATCCAGGTCTTGTTTCCCGTCACCTTGTAGACATCGCCATCCCTGACGGCGCGGGTCTTGAGGGAGGCGAGATCGGATCCGGTGTTCGGCTCGGTGAAAACAGCGGTCGGCAGGATTGCGCCCGTGGCAATGGCGGGAAGCCATTTTTCCTTCTGCGCCTCCGTGCCGCCGGTCAGAATCAGCTCCGCCGCAATTTCCGACCGCGTGCCGAGGGAGCCAACGCCGATATAGCCGCGCGACAGTTCTTCCGACACCACGCACATTGACATCTTGCCAAGCCCGAGCCCGTCATATTTTTCCGGCACCGTCAGGCCGAACACGCCGAGTTCCGACATTTTCTCGACAACCGGCATCGGGATCAGCTCATCCTTCAGGTGCCAATCATGGGCGAACGGCATCACCTCTTCATTGGCGAAGCGGCGGAACTGATCGCGAATCATCGCGAACGTCTCGTCCAGGCCGGGATCGCCGAAATGGCCGGTGTCCATGCCTTCGGCGACCAGCTCGGCGATGCGTTCCTTGACATCGGCGGTATATCCGGCCTCGATCAGCGCCATGACCGCAGGCGTTTTGAACTTGGCAATCGCCGCGTCGTCCAGACCAAGGTCGGCCGGGCGGATAATTTCGCCGAGCGTCATCGGAATGCCGCCGGTGATCTGGCTCAAATACTCGCTGAATCCGGCCTGCAGGATCAATTGCTCCAACTCGCCGTATTTTCCCTCTGCGGCGAGATGACGCGACCAGTTAAGGGTCTCCCGCAGGGCCTCGACATAGGTCGCAAGCCAGGCAAGGCCGTGGGTCGCATATTGATTGGCTTCCACCAGTTCGGCGCTGATCCGGCCGTTGCTGCCACGGGTGATATCCGCGACCGCCATGATCGCCTGTTGCTTGAATGACTCGGCGGCGCCCAGTGCTTTTTCACAAAGGCCGTCCAGCCCGTCCAGCAAGAGTGCGCCGGGCGCGTCAATCATTTCCGACATTGTCATTATTTTTCTTCCTTTTGGGTTATGACTTTCGCTTATTCGTTACCGGCTTCGATTGCATCCTCGACCGTTCTCAGGCCCGGATACTTTGCCGATACCAGCACAGCCATATTGCCCGGTTTATGCTGATTATTCATCATTTTCGTATGGGCGCGCGGAATATCGTCCCAGGAGAAGACTTCCGACATGCAGGGATCGATCCGCCGTTCCACCACCAGATTGTTGGCCTGCGACGCCTGTTTCAGGTTGGCGAAATGGCTCCCCTGAATACGTTTCTGGCGCATCCAGACGAAGCGGGCATCCATGGTCAGGTTAAAACCGGTCGTTCCGGCGCAGAACACCACCATACCGCCGCGCTTCACGATGTTGCACGATACCGGGAAGGTCTGTTCGCCCGGATGTTCGAACACGAAATCAACGTCGTTGCCCTTGCCGGTGATTTCCCAGATCGCCTTGCCGAATTCTCGGGTCTTCTTCATATAGTCGCCAAAGCCCTCGCCATTCACCGTGGGCAGCTGGCCCCAGCAATCAAAATCCTTGCGGTTAATCACGCCCTTGGCGCCGAGGGACATCACGAACTCGCGCTTGCTTTCATCGGAAATAACGCCAATGGCATTGGCGCCCGCGGCGGCACAAATCTGGATCGCCATGGAGCCGAGGCCGCCCGACGCGCCCCAGATCAGAACATTATGGCCGGGCCGCAGGATATGCGGGCGGTGACCAAATAGCATCCGGTAGGCCGTCGCCAAGGTCAGGACGTAACAGGCGCTCTCTTCCCAGGTCAGATGCTTGGGGCGGGGCATCAGCTGACGGTCCTGCACGCGGGCAAACTGCGCGAAAGAGCCATCCGGTGTCTCATAACCCCAAATTCGCTGGCTGGGGGAGAACATCGGATCGCCGCCGTTGCATTCCTCATCGTCGCCATCGTCCTGGTTACAATGCACGACCACTTCATCCCCGATCTTGAAGCGCTTGACCTTGTTGCCAACCGCATAGACGATCCCGGAGGCATCCGACCCGGCAATATGATAGGGCTGTTTATGATAATCAAAGGGAGAGATCGGCTCGCCGAGGGCGGCCCAGACGCCGTTATAGTTGACGCCCGCCGCCATCACCAGGATCAGAACGTCATGACTGTCCAGTTCCGGCGTGTCGACGACCTCAACCTGCATCGCCTTTTCCGGCTCGCCGTGGCGTTCGCGGCGGATCGCCCAGGCATACATTTTGGAGGGAACGTGACCGAGCGGCGGGATTTCCCCGACTTCGTACAGATCCTTTATCTCGCCGGCCGGCGTTTCGATACCTTCTTCAGACAGCGCAGAAGCTTGCGTATTTGACATTAAAAAACATCCCTCATCTTTTGCATGGTTTTTGGTTTATAGGGCGTCGGTATTTAGAATTCATAAATTCCCGTTTTCTCGCCCTCTTATATCGCATTGCATCAAAAAACGAAACAGAGACCTTTACTTTGGCCCGGTTTATGAGAAGATTACTGACCTTTGATCAGATAACAAGTTTTTTTTGCGCTGCAGCACAAAGTTATGTTATTACGTGCGGCAACAAGAACACGTAACAACCGGTCTTTTAAGAGTAATAAAACGAAAGAAAATTATGGCAAAAGACGACAAGGAAGCCGTAAATACCGGCGCCCAAAGGAAAGATCGCCCCTGGCTGTTCCGCACCTATTCCGGCCATTCCTCGGCGAAAGCGTCGAACGAACTCTATAAAACGAACCTGGCGCGCGGCCAGACCGGTCTGTCTGTCGCCTTCGATCTGCCGACACAGACGGGTTATGATTCGGATCATATTCTCGCCCGCGGTGAAGTTGGCAAGGTCGGAGTGCCGATCTGCCATCTTGGCGACATGCGCACCCTGTTCGACGGCATCCCGCTGGAAAAAATGAACACCTCGATGACGATCAACGCGACGTCGGCCTGGCTGCTCGCGCTCTATGTGGCGGTTGCCGAGGAACAGGGCGCCGACGTCTCCGCCCTTCAGGGCACCGTGCAGAATGACATCATCAAGGAGTATCTCTCGCGCGGGACCTATATCTTCCCGCCGACGCCGAGCATGCGTCTGATTACGGATGTCGTCAGCTATACCTACCGGGAAATGCCGAAATGGAATCCCACTAACGTCTGCTCCTACCACCTGCAGGAAGCGGGCGCGACACCGGTGCAGGAACTCTCCTTCGCCCTCGCAACGGCGATTGCCGTGCTTGATGCCGTCAAAGAGAGCGGTCAGATCAGCGCCGAGGATTTCCCCTCCGCCACTGGCCGGATCAGCTTCTTCGTTAACGCCGGTATCCGCTTCATCACCGAAATGTGCAAGATGCGCGCGTTCGTCGATCTCTGGGACGAGATCCTGCGGGACCGCTATGGCGTCAAGGACGAAAAATTCCGCCGCTTCCGCTACGGGGTTCAGGTGAACTCCCTCGGCCTGACGGAGCAGCAGCCGGAAAACAATGTCTACCGCATTCTTCTTGAGATGCTGGCGGTCGTGCTGTCCAAGAAGGCGCGCGCGCGTGCCGTGCAGCTTCCGGCGTGGAACGAGGCATTGGGCCTTCCCCGCCCCTGGGACCAGCAATGGTCGCTCCGGCTGCAGCAAATCGTTGCCTATGAAACCGACCTCTTGGAATTCGGCGATATTTTCGAAGGCTCCGTCGAAATCGACCGCAAGGTGGAGGAGCTGAAAGCCGCCGCGCGCGAAGAGCTTCGTCTGATCGAGGAAATGGGCGGTGCCGTTGCCGCTGTCGACACCGGGTATCTCAAGGAAAGCCTCGTCAATTCGAATACCGCGCGGGTGCAGTCCGTCATTGCCGGTGACCTCCCTGTCATTGGCGTCAACAAATTCACCGAATCCGCCCCCTCCCCCCTCACGCAGGAGGCCGATGGCGGCATCATGACCGTCGATACGGCGGCGGAAGCCGAACAGATCGAACGGCTTCGCGTCTGGCGCGCGGGCCGGGACGACGACGCCGTCAACAGAGCATTGGAGGCTCTCACACGAGCGGCGAAAGAAGGGCAGAATATCATGCCGCCGTCGATCGCCGCCGCCAAGGCGGGGGTTACCACCGGCGAATGGTCGGAAGCGCTCCGTCATGTATATGGCGAATACCGCGCCCCGACCGGCGTCGGCACCGCCGTTTCAAATGCCGAGAATGACATTCTGGAACCGGCGCGCGAAAAGGTCGCCCTGGCGGCGCAGAAACTCGGCCGTCCGCTCAAGGTCCTGGTTGGCAAACCCGGCCTTGACGGCCATTCGAACGGCGCGGAGCAGATTGCCGTCGCTGCACGCGATAGTGGTATGCAGGTCGTCTATGAAGGCATCCGCCTGACGCCGGAGCAGATCGTCACCGCGGCCAAGGCCGGCACCGTCGATCTTGTCGGTCTGTCGATCCTGTCCGGATCGCATGTTCCGCTCGCGAGGGAGGTCTGCGAGAAGCTGAAAGCGGCCGGTCTTGGCGATGTCCCCGTCGTCGTCGGCGGCATCATCCCGGCGGAGGATGCCGACACGCTCAAAAAAGCAGGGGTCAGCGCGATCTACACGCCGAAGGATTTCGACATGGCCGGGATCGTTATCGATATGGTCGACATGATCATGAAATACGAGGATGTCGCCTGATAGAAAGCCCGGTGGGGAGATTCGCAGAAAAGTGCCGAAAATTAACCATAATCGACCATTTTCAGAACCTCCTCGGGACGGTAACCATATTCACGTAAAGATTTGATTGTTGCATCCTTGTCACGTTTCGACAGGCGCCGGCCCTTGTTGTCGGAGATCAGTCCATGGTGAAAATAGGCGGGCGTCGGCAGGTCAAGAAGCGCCTGCAGTAACCGGTGAATATGGGTCGAGGGGAACAGGTCCTGCCCCCGGATAACATGGTTAACATTCTGGATCGCATCGTCGAAGGTGACCGCCAGATGATAGCTCGCCGGTGTCTCTTTCCGAGCAAGTACGATGTCCCCGAAGGGCAACGGATCGCATAGGATGAAGCCCTTTCCGACTTCCTCAAACCGCAGGGCGGCGAGGTCAACCGAGGCCACCGCATTAACCATATTCAGCCGGAGCGCGTATGCATCCCCGCGCGCGAACCGGGACTGCCGCTCGGCATCCGTCATGTTACGGCAAGTGCCCGGATATGCTGGACCTTCGGGGCCATGCGGCGCGGTATTGCTGCGGGCGATCTCCGCCGCAATTTCCTTTCTCGTGCAAAAACAGGGATAGATCAAATCGCGGTCGCTGAGCTTCTCGAGCAGGGCGGCATAGTCGTCAAAATGATCGCTCTGGCGGCGTACCGGCGCATCCCAGTCGAGACCCAGCCAGGTCAGGTCCTCGTAGATCGCCTCCTCGAATTCCGGGCGGCATCTGGTGACATCGATATCCTCGATCCGGAGCAGGAATTTCCCGCCATCCTCACGCGCCCTCCTGCGGGCGAGCGATGCCGAATAAACATGTCCGAGATGAAGAAAACCTGTTGGGCTTGGCGCGAAACGCGTTATAGTTACCATATAGTTAACAAGGAGGTCGGTCCGAAAAAAATACTCAAATACATCTAAAATTTTATCTGTTTTTCTTGTCAGCCAACCGGCCCGGCGCTAGCCTTTGTTAATATTTTGTTAATTATAAAAAATTTCAACGGGCGAGACAAATGTTTAAAAGAATATTGATCGCACTGAACATTTTGATGCTGGTAACGGCCTGTGCGATTCCGATTACCAGAGACCATGATGTCAATGTTGCGATGGACCGGTATGAAATGGCCTATCGCGAGACCGTCAAGGATGATCCCATGATGGCGCAGAATATCGGCATTATGGCTGATGTGCTGCAGACAGTGGATCGGCGCTATGTGGATGACGTCAACCCCGAAGATCTTATCGACAAGGCCATAGAGGGCCTGAAAGCAATTCCCGAGGACGATGAAGGAGAGAGTGATCCGACCACCCGCGCGCTGAATGCCATGCTCGCGTCGATGGATCGCTATACCGGCTATATGGCGCCGCAAAGCTTTTCCTCTTACCGCGAAAGCCTGGACGGCCATTTCGTCGGCCTCGGCATACATATCCGGATGATTGACGGCCAACTGACCGTCATGAGCCTGCTTGCCGGTTCCGGCGCCGAGGAAGCCGGCGTGCAGGAAAAGGATATCATCACCCATGTTGATGGCGATCCGATCGATGGCCTTACTCTGGCGCAGGCACGCAAACGGCTGCGCGGCCCTGAAAACACCGTGGCGGCGCTGACCATCAAACGGGTGAATGCGCCGACACCGCTCAAGATTTCCGTGACGCGCCGTGAAGTGGAAGTTGCCGCCGTCGCCCACCATATCGAGGGGAATGTCGGCTATATCCGGATTTTCTCCTTTACCAAGAAAACCGGCCCGGGCGTGACCACCGCACTACAGGATATCCGGTACAGGCTGGGGTCCGGCCTTTGCGGTATCGTTCTCGACATGCGGAACAACCCCGGCGGCCTCGTCTCCGCCGCCGAAATCGTTGCGGATGCCTTTCTTGATGGGGGCAATATCTATTCCGTCGAAAACCGCGGCCGCGAACTTGTCGCCCGCGAGGCGGACAGCGGAGACCAGACGCAAGGCGCGCCTATCGTTGTCATGCTGAACAAGAAATCCGCCTCGTCGTCTGAAATCGTGGCGGGCGCCCTCAAATATCAGGCCCGGGCAAAGCTGTTCGGCGAACAGAGCTATGGCAAGGGCCTGATGCAGTCGCTGATGCCGCTGCGCAATGGCGGCGGGCTCCGCCTGACCACCGGGCGCTTTACCACCGGCGGCGGCCCGACCTTCCACGGCGTCGGCCTGACGCCGGATATCCCGCACAAGGTTGAAGACGGCGAAAGCGATGCGCAGCAGATCGCACTGGCTGCGCAAAGCCTGAACTGCTCGACCGGGATGACGACGGCCTTTGCGACAACGCAATGACGGCGGACGGCGATAGTGCAGCGGCTCTGGCATTTATCGCCGACCGCGACCCGGACTTTGCTCACGCTCTCACCCTAATTCAACCCTTGCCGGATCGCGGGCGACCGGCGGGGTTTGAACATCTGACGAAAATCATCGTCGAACAGCAGGTGTCGCTGGCCAGCGCCGAGGCCATCTGGCGGCGGCTGACCGCTGCGGTGACGCCGTTTACGCCGGACCGCCTGATCGGGCGTGGCGAGGAAGAGTTGCGCGCCCTCGGGCTCAGTCGTCAAAAGGCGCGATATTGCCGCGCCCTCGCCGAAGAGATCATCGAGGGCCGGTTGCTTCTGGAGGCGCTTCACGGCCATGATGACGACGCCGTGCGAGACCAGCTCACCCAGGTGAAGGGGATTGGCCGATGGACGGCGGAAATCTACATGATCTCCTGTCTCGGCCGGACGGATATCTGGCCGGCGGGCGATGTCGCGCTGCAGACCGCCCTCGGTCATCTTAAAAAGCTGCCTGACCGGCCGGACATCGCCACAATGGACGCGCTGGCGGAACCGCTTCGGCCCTACCGGACGTTCGCCGCGCGGATCCTCTGGCGTTATTATGCCGATGTCGTCCAGGCGCCCACACGCCGGAAAAACGCCGCGCAATAAGGCGGCGTTATTTTCTGGACCGCTCGACAATCAACCCGGCCAACTCTATCTTAAAGGGAGCGTCGGTTTGGCAGAATAAAGCCCTCAACATGCGGTAGTTTCAAAAATATTTCATACAAAATGCTGTATTAGGGTTTGCAATTTTCGGAGGGACAGGCCAAACTTTCAACGAAAACATCCTGTTTGGAGACTACGATAGCCTTGCAAACGTCCGTGGAAAAATATCCGGCCCTGGTTTTAAACGCCGATTACCGGCCGTTGAGCTATTTTCCGCTGTCATTGTGGTCCTGGCAGGATACGCTCAAATCGGTGTTTCTTGAGCGCGTCGATATTGTCTCTGAATATGACCGGGTCGTCCGCTCCCCCAGCTTCGAGATGCGCCTGCCGAGCGTGATCAGCCTCAAGCGCTATATCAAACAGAGCAAGCAGCCGGCCTTCACCCGCTTTAACGTATTCCTGCGCGACGGATTCCGTTGCCAGTATTGCGGATCGCTTGAGGAACTGACCTTCGATCATGTGCTGCCGCGCCGCCTCGGCGGACAGACCGTCTGGGAGAATATCACGACGGCTTGCGCGCCCTGCAACATGAGGAAAGGAGGCAGGCTTCCCCGGGAAGTAAATATGTTCCCGGAAATCCGTCCTTACATACCCACGCCGCAAATGCTCAACAAACAGGGCCGCGCCTTCCCGCCCAATTACCTGCATGAAAGCTGGCGGGATTATCTCTACTGGGACACAGAACTCGAAGAATAAGCGATTTTCCCAACCCCCACTTGCCTTTACCGCGCTTCGGCGTCTATATAATAGCCAATTTACACCTGTTCCTTTCACCGTTGAGATGTGACGCACAATGAGTTATGGCCTCGGTCTTTCAGAAAAAAAACTAGCGCGGCAACGGCGCAACCGCTTCTTCAAGTTCGTCTTCTACATCGCGCTGCTGGCCGGTGCCGGCGTCTATGGATATTATGAAGGCCAGGCAAATGCGGATCGGCGCATTGCCGATATCGAAGGCCAGGTCATCGTTTTGACGACAGAAAATGACCGCCTGAATGATCAGGCCCGGGCCGCACTCGACAAGCAGAGCGCCGCGCTGGCGGAAGCCCGTGTCTGGCGCGACAAGTTTGAGAATGAAATCCCGAGCGGACCGACGCGCGATATTCTCGATCTGGTGCAGAAACGCCTGGCCGACGGGCTGGAGCCGGAGCGGCTGATCTCCCTGATTACACTCGCGCAGAACAGCCAGAATTGCGACGCGGCGCCCGAAACGAAGCGCTTTATCGTCAATACCCCGATTTTCTCGAGCCCGGGAAATTCCATCAGCCTTGGCGATGGCACTATTACGGTAACGGGAAACGGGACTTCGGTTACCAATTCGGAAGGAAAGGTCGAAGCCTGGTATGACCCGAACCAGCCGGTCGAGATCCTCTTCACGCAGCTGGGTGGCCAGACGGAAAAACTCACCGGTGTTCTGCCGCTGCATAAAAGCGTGGTTTTCGGACCCAACGAGTATCGCTTCAGCATTCTTGCCGGCAAGCAAAGCTTCGCCACCATTTCGGCGACGCGCTGCGATTTCCCGTAAGTCTTTGGATCCTCAGATCCGTGAGGACAGCCAGATAGCAAGCTTCGATCCGGCCTTTACGGCGGAGGTCAGAAGTTCATAGCCGGGCGCTTCGCTCGCGCCCTGCTCGCGGGCGATATCCCGATGCTCAATCTCTTCATCGCGGTATCTGGATATAATTTCCTTCAGCTCCCCCTCGCTGTCATCCAGTGTGTCGAGCTGATCGCGATAATGCTCGTCAATCACTTCCTCGACGGCCTCCGTGCAGGCCATCGCCGCTTCCTTGCCCAGCATCGCCGTGCCGGCGCCAAGAGCGAATCCGGCGACGTGCCAGAGCGGGCTTAAAATAGTCGGGCGGACGCGTCTCTCGCTCAGCAATTCCTCGAATTTCTGCCTGTGAACCTCTTCCTGCGCTTTCATATGGCGAAGCGTCTCTCCGGATTCGGTTTTTTCAAGGACTGCAAGCTGACCTTCGTAAATCCGCACCGCACCGAATTCGCCGGCATGATCGACACGGATGATCCGTTCAATCTGCTCCCGGGGGCTGAGGTCGCCGGGCTGGCGCCCGAAGGCCGGTTTGGTGTCTTTCGCGGTCTTTTTTCTCATTTACGCCTCCAACTCGCTCTTCCTTGAAGTTAGCGCGGAGAACAGGCAAAAAACAGCAAGAATCGTCGCCGCAATGACATTATATCCCGCCATCGATATGCCAAAGAGCGACCATGCCACCTCATCACAGCGGACAATCGGCGTCGACATGATCTTGGCCTTCAGATCCTGGAGATTATCCACCTTGCTGGTATCGCCGACGCATTCCGCGGTTCCTTCCCACCAGCCCTGCTCGACGCCCACATGGAAACCGCCAATTGCGGCGGTTGCGAGAAACCCGACGGCGCACAGGAGGAGGAAGGGTCCCGCCCCCATACGCCGTTGCAGGGCGATCCCGGCAATCGCGATCACAATGACGGCCGCATAGGGCCAGCGCTGATAGAGACAGAGGACGCAGGGCCAGAGATCAAATACATATTGCGCGACAAAGGCAGTTCCCAAGGCTCCCATACTCGCGAGCAGGGCCACCCAAAGTGCGTTTTTTCTCAAAATTGGCAAAGCGGCCGGGTCCTTTCTCGTCTTCTACAGCATATATTTGATCGCCACGAACCCGCCAATGAGCAGAATGAAAAAGAGAATGGTCAGGAGGCCGAGGTATTTCTCGATAAACAGCTGTATCGGCGCCCCGAATTTCCAGAGAAGCCCGGCAACCAGGAAGAACCGGAGGCTGCGGGACAGGACCGATGCGACGATAAAAACCAGAAGATCGAGATGGGTGACGCCGCTGGCGATCGTGATGACCTTGTAGGGAAACGGCGTCAGCCCGAAAAAGGCGACGATCCATCCTCCCCATTCGTTATAGGCGTCGGTAAAATTGTCAAACTTGTCCGTATAACCGTAAAAATCGATAATTGGCGCGCCGATCCAGTCGAAAAAGAGATAGCCGACCAGATAGCCGAACATTCCGCCAACCACCGAGGTTAGGCTGCACAGGAACGCAAGGCGCCAGGCTTCCTTGCGATTGGCCAGCACCATGGGGATCAGCAGAACATCGGGCGGGATCGGAAAGAACGAACTTTCGGCGAAGGAAACGCCACCGAGAAACCATTTCGCTCGCGGCTTTGCCGCCAGTCCCATCGTGAAATCATACAAACGTCGCAACATAGGCGGACCAAAAGCTAGACAAAACCAAATAAAGACTAAACTTTCTAGCCGTTTTCGCGCGCCGCCACAATGCTTATCGTCGATTTCATCTAATGATATCATCGGCGAGAAGTCCTATTGACCCTTCAAAATTCATCGCTATAGTTCGGATTTTCCACACGGGCCCCTGTGGCGGAATTGGTAGACGCGACAGATTCAAAATCTGTTGTCCTTAGGGCGTGCCTGTTCGAGTCAGGCCAGGGGCACCACCGGCATATCGCAAGTTTCCCACTTTCGCGGCCGCCTTTCCTTAACCATATCCTAATATCTGGCGACTAGGATTTACGGCAATCGTTACTGCTTTGCTCCAGAGGATGCGTAAATGCCTGTCCTGATGATGTCCGCCGGTGGCCTGGTTCTTCTTGCTGCGGCATGGGATGTATTCTCCCGCCGGATTCCGAATTTGCTGCCGCTCATTATCGCGGCGCTGTACTTCGTCGACGCGGGATTTGCCGGAGATTGGGCGGAAATGCCCTGGCATCTGCTGTGCGGAATGGCCGTTCTCGTCGTCGGGATTTTCATTTTTTCGCTGGGCTGGCTCGGCGGTGGCGATGTCAAGCTGCTGGCGGCTCTCGCCTTCTGGGCCGGGCCGGATCAACTGATGCTGCTTTTACTGATGACCTGCCTTGCCGGCGGCATTCTCGCCCTGATCTATGTCATTCCGATGATAATTTACCGAATGCCGGCCGTTTCCGGGCTGGTTGACTGGTTTTTCATGACTGTTCTGAAGAAACCGGCGCCGATGTTACAGGCCGGTAAGGCGTTGGGCTTGCAGCTTCCTTATGGCGTTGCCATCGCCGCGGCCGGCTTCGTGGTTTTCTACCAGTTTATCAAGGTCATGTGACGTTCAGGCCGTCCGGGCCAGCCAGATCCCGAGAACGATAAAGGCCGCGCCCGCCAGATACCGGAGACTTATCGGCTCCTTCAAGAACCAGTAGCTCAACAGCGGCACGAAAACAAAGGTGAGGCCCATGAACATATAGGCCTTGCTGAGCGGAAAATGCCGCAGCACATAAACCCAGGCCACGGTCGCCACCGCGTACAGCAGCAACGCAACAATAAAATAACCGTTCACGGATAGCTTCAGCAGCGACGCGACATCCAGCGCCGCGACGTCGCGGCTGGTGATCTTGAAAAGGATCTGCCCAACGGCAATAACGACGGGCAGCATGATCAGGGCCGCATCTTTTGCAAAATCCATTACTTCCTCCTCACGACTCGCGCGTCTCGCAGTAAAAAATGTCCCGGTTGATGTCCTCGCACGAATAATCGGCGGGCACCGGCTGCATCGCCCTCAGGAAACTCTCCGGGTACGGGAAAAAATTGAAATGCGGGTTGAACGTATACCGATATTCCCGCTCCCGCGGCACTACGATGATAAGCTTCCTGCGACAGATACGGCGAAGCTCCTGTATCGCGGTGCGGTAGTCGAGGATATGTTCAATCACATGCGTGCAGATCACCGTATCGAACGCATTTTCCGCAAACGGCAGTTTCTCGATTTTCGCCGGGACGAGTTCGATGCCCTCCTGCGCGTCGGGGACGATCAGGTCCGTTCCCGTCACCCTGTCAAATTCTTCCCCGCGGATTTCCAGAATTTGCCGGAGCAGATATCCGGTTCCGCATCCGACGTCGACAAGGGACCGTCCGACGACTTCCTCGGCAATGCGGCGAATGCAGGCGTCCGAGTTATCCGTGAGGTCATGGACGCGGGGATGCTGGCGGTAGAGCTTCTCATATTCCTTGTCGGTCAGAAAAGGCGCATTCTTGCGAAACTCCGCGAGCGCGACGATATGATCGCCCCAGACGGCCTTGGCGAGCCATTTGAACAAAACCGAATCCCGCAACAGCGGCGGCAATAAATCTTCCAGTACAAACCTGATTTTATTCGTGGTTTCGCGGTTCATCCGACATCCTACGCAAACTGCCAACTAGTCCGCGTACTCCCTGAATTCCCGCGCCGGGACAGCCTCGGCCTGCGATCGCACATTTATCGCCGCCGGACCGGCAATGGACAGGTAGGAAATTCGCTTCCGTTCCCGCCTGCCGCGGGTCACCGAATCCAGGATAAATCCGCAGGCAAGGAAGAGAAAGGATAGCAGCATGCAGGCACTCGACAGCACCGCCGTCGGCAATCTCGGAACCAGTCCCGTCTCGATGAAGGTGAGGGTGATGGGGATGGCGAGAATGATCGACATCGCCGCAAACAGGAGAAACAGCGCCCCGAAAAAGGTCATCGGGCGTTCGTCCTTGACCAGCTTGAAGATGAGTTTTGAGATTTTGAGCCCATCGGAGAAGGTATGCAGCTTGCTGTCGGACCCTTCCGGGCGTTCATTGTAGGCACTCGCAATTTCAGCAACCGGCATATTCAGTTCAAGCGCATGAATGGTGAGCTCGGTCTCGATCTCGAAGCCTTCCGACAGGATGGGAAAGGATTTGACGAAACGCCGTGAAAATACGCGATACCCGGTCAGGATATCGGCAAACCGCCGGCCGAACACGCGGGCAACGATGCCGGAAAACATCCGGTTTCCGAAAACATGCCCCTTGCGATAGGCCGCATTCGCCGATGCAACGCGCTTTGCACAAACCATGTCGAGGCGATGTTCCCACAGTTGTGCAACCAGTTTTGGCGCAAGGCCGGCCTCATAGGTGTCATCGCCGTCGACCATCACGTAGATATCCGCGTCAATATCGGAAAAAAGCCGCCGGATGGCGTTGCCCTTACCGGGCAGCTCTTCATAGATGACCTCGGCCCCCGCATTTTCGGCGACAGCCGCGGTATTGTCGGTCGAGGCGTTATCGCAAATGACGATCCTGGCCCGTGGCAGGGCGGCCCGGAAGTCGGCGATGACCTTGCCGATCGTCAATTCCTCGTTCAGGCAAGGCACCATGACCGCAATCGACGGAACATATTCCGCCTTCGCGGTTTTCTCATGAACCTCCAGCCGTTCGCGCAAATAACTTTGGGTCACATCGCATTACCCCTATATTCGAAGAGCATCCAGGGTTTGGGCGCCGCCTCAACGGGCACCAGCTCCTCCGGCAAATCTCCATTGACCAGGCGGTTATAGAGAACGGATGCCTCTTCAGACTTCCGAAAGTATGTTTTGTCCGAAGCATTGGGGCATATCAGAATATAGTCAATCCCGTATTTCCCGAGAAGGTCGCGGCTCCGGCTGAATTCCGGCGACGTCATCAGGTCATATGTATCCAAAATCGTCTCGCCGTTCCGGTGATAGGGCACGGCAAGAAAGTGATGCCGCGTGCGGTATATAAGCTCCGGTCCGTAATCGAGGTTATTGGCAAAGCGCAGAACGCCGCGGCCCTGAATGAATTTATCATCGGCGAGAAAACCGGCGATGTCCCGGACAGTGCACTCTGTCTCCGCCGCCTGTGTCACCGTGGTGGCCGCCGCCGGTTTCAGTCCGTTTGCAAAGGCACCCACCAAAACCGCCAGCGAGAAGGGGCCGAGGATAATGACGGCGCGGACCAGCAGGCCCGTCGCTCCTTTTCTCCATCCGCTGAAACGCGCGCTCACGGCGTTCAGCACGTCCTCCATGAGGGGGCCGGCCGCGATAACCCCGGCAACCGAGAGATACAACGCCGTCCGCATATGCGTGAGGGCAAGCGCGCCCGTGCAAACAAGGACAAGCGACAGCAGAACCCATGTATGCCGCTGCGCCTGATGCCGCTTCCCCGAGAGAACGAACAGGCCGTAGACAATTCCGCAGAACGGCAAAAGACAAAAGAGGATCATCTTTCGAATACTGGTGAACAGGGGAAGCATTTCGCTGACATTGTCGTACCAGATTGCGGCAATGCGCGGGTCTGCCTCTGCTTCCGGTCCGATAAACAGACCGGGATACCAGATTTTTATCAGCGCCAGACAGACGATGGCAAACAGCCCGGCCCCGATGAAGCGAGTAGCAATAGTGCCGCCGCGTTCGCTTGTCTTTGCCACAAGAATCCAGAAGACAGCCGGACAGGCAACCAGGAAAAGCTGGGCAATTGAAATGCGGTCATAACGGGCTGTCAGCCAGCTATCCGGCGACACATCGACAAGGATCGCCGCAAGGCAGGCGAGACCGACGCCGAGCGCAAAATCGCGATTTATCCGCCGCCAGGATGTTCCCCACAGGAGCCAGCAAACACCGAGACCCAGCGTTACCGGAACATAGACGACAAGAAATTCCAGGCTGATCCATATGCCAAGACCAGTCAGAATTCCCGCGAGCAACGCCGGGCGCGAATTACTGCCGGATTTATCAAGCCGGATAAGATACCCGAGGACGGCCGCCGTCAGGACCGCAAGGACCATATGGTGATCCACCCGCCCGATGCCGAAATAGTTCTGGATAATCGGCTGGACGGCAAGGAGTATGACGATCGAGAACAAATTCCCGGGCTGCATCAACGGCATCACCGCCCAGATACAGACGAAGACGAGAATGAGTGACATAAGCGCCGGCAATGCAACGCCCGCGATCTCTATGGCCTGCCGGGTCTCCATAAACGGGACCAGGGGCGCCGCGACGCCAAGGATCAACAGATCCATCGGCCGCGTCCAGTGAATATCGGCACCCTCCGCGCCGGCGGCGCGGGCGATATGGCCATCATACCAGTTGCCCGTCTCGACCAGCGTATTCACCCGCTCCAGACGCATAAAGGCATCCGGCTGCTTGGGCGCGAAGATGTCCGGATCCGTTGTAAGTTGCGCCGGCAAAACCACGAAACAGGTAAGCCATAGCAGCAAAAACATAAAAACGCGTTCAGCGGTCAAAACAGGTCCTTAAATTCAGAAAACATCGTTCAATGCAGATGGTCTGAAAAGTACCGCAAATTCCTTAACAAAAAGGAAGGATGGCGATGAAATCTTGAGCAACCTGAAGTCGTTTAAAGAGATGCCGGGAACGCTATCTGTTCTTGTTTTTCGAAAGCAGTCCGGCATCGGACGTGGTGGCGGGATTATGAGGCGCAGGGTCGCTGGCCAGCGCCTCGGTCACTTTTTCACAAATTTCATCAAGGGTGAAGGGTTTGGCAATGACGTCGTGGATGAGCATGTCCAGGTTGTAGGCCCGCTGCCGTTCCGCCGCGTAGCCGGTCATCATCAGAACCTTGAGGCCCGGAAAATCCTTGGATACCTTAAGAGCAAGGGCGATTCCGTCCATGATGGGCATGACAATATCGGTCAGCAAAAGATCGAACGGCGTTTTCTTTTGCAGGACGGAAAGCGCCTCCGCGCCATCCGCGACCGCCACGACTTCATGACCATGATGGGTCAGGGCGCGGCTGATGAATTCCCGAAGGGCGGCTTCGTCCTCAGCAATCAAAATGCGCGCCATACCTGCCCTCCGTTCAATGCTTGACGATATACCCGATATAGGGAAGTTCGCGGTAGTAATGGGCGTAATCGAGGCCGTAACCGACGACGAACAGGTCGGGACAGTCAAAGCCGACGAAATCCGCCTCGAAATCGGAGACGCGCTTTCCCTTCTTATCCAGCATCAGGCAGGTCTTCACCGTCGCGGCACCGCGACCGAGCAGTTCCGCCGTCGCGAAGGCCATGGTGCGCCCGGATTCCAGAATATCATCGATCAGCAACACCTTGCGGCCCTTGACCGTATCGACGATGTCGCGGGTGATGACCACGGAGCCGCTGCTGACGGTCTTGTCGCCATAGGAGGAGAGGGCCATGAAATCGATCTGCGGATTGACCCCGGCATGATGCAGAGCCCGGATCAGGTCGGCCGCAAAAACAAAGCTCCCCTTGAGAACGGCGATAACAAGGATATCCGACCCCATCGTCGCGGCGATTTCCTCCGCGAGCTCTTCGTTGCGCTTCGCGATATCCGCGCTTGCGAACAAAATTTCGATGTCCGGCTTCATTTCAGCCTTGCTCATAATGGTCCTTCCAAAAATAGCGGCGGTACCGGCCTCACGAATGGCCGGCGATTAATTCTCGGGGTCGATAAGATCGACTTTGACATTTTTCGCCTCTTCGGGCGGCTGATTCATACTGCTGGAAAACTCCACCTGCCCCCAGGGCATGACTTCCGGTTCCTCGACAGTCGTCGTCCAGCTGTAGACACTTTGCCCCTCGGCATCGATGAGCGCAATCTTGATCCGCGGCAATGGTTGCGGACTGTCGGTGATATTCTTGATAATGCCGGAGACCGTCAGCGTGGTCACGCCATTTTGCAGGACGGACTTGGTTCGAAGGTCATGGATTTCGAGGCCGAGCATATTCTGTGTTTCGACATCGATGCGCAGATACTGGTACATTTGCGCCGAGGCGGGCCACGCCATGACCACGTAATTGCGCCCGAAATAGGCGCCGCCAACAAGCACCGCCAAGACCAGAAGCAACAACAGCCAGGCGATCCAGCGCCGGGGTCTGCCGGAGGCGACCTTCGCCGGGCCGGGCGCTTGCCCCTTCGTCATCTGCTCGATGCTCATGCCCTGCTCTTGCGGCGGGGCGCTGTCAACTGCCGGCGCCGGCTCGCTCAGCGTCTTCGGCATATCCGTCGGCGGATACTCCCGCCATTTATGCCCGCACTTGGCGCATTTCACGGCGCGCCCTTCCGGGCCGATGGTAATCGCGTCAATCGAATAACGGGTTGCGCAACTTGGACAGGTTAAAATCATTGGCGAGAGTCACCATCTCACGGATTAAAGTTTCTTTTTTATAGGCGTTTGCTTGGACATGCACAAGACTGGCTGATAAATCTAACATAGTTTATGTTCAGTCGCGTAACCTTTGGGAGGAATGATTGGTCAGGTTCGAAAATGTCGGCATGCGTTATGGCCTGGGACCGGAGGTCTTGCGCGATATCAGCTTTCACCTGCAGCCCGGCTCCTTCCATTTTCTGACCGGGCCGACGGGCGCAGGCAAAAGCTCGCTGCTGAAACTGCTCGCGCTGTCGCATAGGCCGAGCCGTGGCCTGATTACCCTGTTCAACAAGGAGGTTTCCTCCCTTGCGCGCGACGATCTTCCGGCGATGCGCCGTAAAATCGGCGTTGTTTTCCAGGATTTTCGCCTGCTCGATCATCTTTCGGCGCTGGAAAATGTTGCCTTGCCGCTCAAGATAGCCGGCGCCAAGAACAGTCAGATTTACCAGCATGTCGCGGAACTGCTCGAATGGGTGGGCCTCGGCCGGCAGGTGGACGCGAAACCGCCAACCCTCTCGGGCGGCGAGAAACAACGCGTTGCCATCGCCCGCGCGGTCATCAACCGCCCGCAACTCCTGATCGCCGACGAACCAACGGGGAGCATGGACGCGGAAATGGGACTGCGGCTGATGTATCTGTTCCAGGAGCTGAATAAGATCGGAACGACGGTTGTTGTCGCGACCCATGATCTCGGGCTGATCAAGCGGTTCGGAAATCCGGTCATGTTCCTGAAAGACGGGATGCTGACAACGCGCAAGCAGGATGAGCTGCCCTCGCAATTCAGTCGGGACGGCGGATGATGCAAATTATCGGCAAATCCGCGGAACTGCAGCTGGAGAAGGATGTATCCACCCGCTATCTTCCTGTCGTCATCGCGGCCATGATCTTCCTTGCGGCGCTTGCCATCGGCGGGCTGTTTTCATTGAGCAACGCCATCAGCGACTGGTCGGCAACCCTGACCGGTAACCTGACGGTCGAGATTGCCTTCGATCCGACCGCCGATCTCGACAAAAAAGTCACAGATGCCGTCGAACTCCTTTCGAAGACGCCCGGCGTCGCCGCGGCGAGGGCCATCGAGCAGGAGGAAACCCTGAAACTGCTGGAGCCGTTCCTCGGCCGGAATGCCGCGCTTGGCGATCTGCCGATCCCCCGGCTTATCGAAGTGATTATCGACGAAGACAGCGCCATCGATCTTGCGGCACTGAACGAAAAACTGGGCGAGGCGGTTGCCGGCGCCCGGCTCGACATCCACCGGCCCTGGCTCGACAAAATGGTGCTGCTCGGCCGCTCCGTCCAGATACTGGCGGCCGCCATCATGCTGCTGATCGGCGCGGTAACGGTCATTATCGTCATTTTTGCCGTCCGCACCGGCCTCATCATGCATGCGGAGGTGATCCAGGTCCTCCATCTCATCGGCGCGCGCGACCAGTATATCGCCGAACAGTTCCAGAATTACTTTGCCCGCCTCAGTTTTCTCGGCGCCCTTCCCGGCCTTATCGTCGCCATCATTGTCATGTTTATTTTCAACTTTCTCGTCGGATCGCTGGAGGCATCGATGCTGCCGCCGCTTTCCCTGGGGGTTGAAGGAATTATCGCCTTGTTGCTGCTGCCGTTGATGGTCGCCCTGTTGACCAGATTTACCGTTCGGCGGGTGGTTCTGGGGTCGCTTGAACGGATGATGTAGGATGCTCGTATTGCTGGACAGGGATGGTGTCATCAATGAAGATCGGCCTGATTTCGTCAAGAATCCGGGGGAACTTGTCTTCATTCCGAAATCGCTTGAGGCGATCGCGCGGCTGAACAGTCACGGCCACAAGCTGGTTGTAACAACCAATCAATCCTGTATCGGGCGCGGCATCATCACTGAGGAGCAGCTGGCGGCGATCCACGGCAAACTTATCGAGGCTCTCGCCAAGGTTTCCGGACGGCTCGACGATATCATCGTGGCCCCTGATGCCCCATGGGCGGCGACGGATCGGCGCAAGCCCGAGCCCGGAATGCTGATCGAGGCGATGCGCAAATTCAATGCGCGGCCCGGCGAGACCGTCATGATCGGCGACAGCACGCGCGATATCGAGGCGGCCGGAGCAGCGGGATGCCACCGCATCCTGGTGCGCACGGGCAAGGGCCGGAAAACGCTGGCGGAGGGCCTCGGACGGCATTTGCTGCCCGTCCATGTCGCCGACGATCTTGACGAAGCCGCCGACTTCATTCTCGCGGGGAGGTTTTAACGAATGCCCTTTTTCCCCGGAAAAATAATCGCGGCCGTCTTTCTGTTCCTGTGCCTTTGGGCGGGCGGCTTCCTCACCTTCATGGGAGAGGTTGAGAAAACGACGCCCGTCCCCGCCCAGAACGTTGACGGCATCGTCGTCTTGACCGGCACGCCCGCCCGCCTGACCGCCGGATTTGATCTTCTTAAGGAGAACGAGAACGCGCGCCTCCTCGTCTCGGGCGTGAATTCGAAAGTCACGCGCGAAACCCTCCGTCAGGCGACGGGCCAAAGCGAAGAGATCATGAACTGCTGTGTCGACCTCGGCCGTCTCGCCCGGAATACCGAGGGCAATGCCTATGAAACCTCCCTCTGGGCCAAGTCCCATAACTTCGACAACATCGCCATCGTGACCAGCGCCTATCATATGCCGCGCAGCCTGGTGGAGCTGAAACGCCAGATGCCGGATGTAAAACTGATTGCGTATCCGGTCGCGAGTGATACGCTTGAGCTTACCGGCTGGCGGAAAAACCCGCGGGCTTTCCTGGTCGTTGCCGGGGAATTCAACAAATATGTTTTCAGCCTCATACGTGCCCGGCTCTATGATTAGGCGATAAGAGAGGAACGCGTGACGCAAATTCGATCCCTGGGGTTTTTTATCTGCTTCTTTGCCTGGTCCGTGATCATGAACCTGGCATTTCTGCCGTTTCTCCCGTTTGACCGGAAATGGATCGTCCTGGGGCAGCGGATCTGGACACGGGGAATCATTTTCCTCCTCCGAAATATCTGTGATCTGCGCCTCGAAATCCGTGGGCGAGAACATCTGCCCAAAGGGGCGGCGATTGTCGCCTGCAAACATCAATCCGCATTTGAAACCATGGTCTTTCACGAGATTACCGACGATCCGGCGGTAATTCTAAAAAAGGAGTTGCTGAACATTCCGGTCTACGGCTGGTATTGCCGCAAGACAAAGATGATCGCCGTGGATCGGAAAGGGCACGCGGCGGCGCTCAAATCAATGCTCGCACAGGCGCAGGAAGCCATTGAGGACGAACGGCCGATCATCATTTTTCCGGAAGGCACACGCTCCCCGCTCGACCAGGATCTTCCCTTCCAGCCGGGCATTGCGGCGCTCTATACGAAACTGCAGCAGCCGGTAACGCCCGTGGCGCTCAACACGGGCCTGTTCTGGCCACGGAGAAGCTTTTTCTGCCGCCCCGGCGTCATGGTCATCGAGTTCCTGCCGCCCATCGAGCCCGGACTCGACCGCAAGCTTTTCATGAAGGAGCTGAAAACCCGCATTGAGGAGAAAACTGAATCCCTGGTTGCGGAAGGCCGCGAGAAATATCTCTCATAGGGGCGGACAGGCACATTAAATTTTACGTCAGGCACCTTTCGGACTATATTTAAAGAGAAGCATTTTTAACGTCTCAAGGTACTTAAATGTCACCTGTCGCCCCGATATCGCAACAGATATGGGATATGAAATACCGGCATAAATCCGCCGATGCCAGCAGCAAGGAACGCTCCATCGAGGATAGCTGGCGCCGTGTCGCCCGCGCCATGGCCGCGGCGGAGCCGGAGGAGGCGCGCCCGCTTTGGGAAGAGCGCTTCTATGCGCTTTTGGAGGATTACAAGTTCCTGCCGGCGGGCCGCATCCTGTCGGGGGCGGGAACGGAACGACGAGTTACCTTGTTCAATTGCTTCGTCATGGGCGATATCGAGGACGACATGTCCTCGATCTTCGATAACCTGAAGGAGGCCGCCCTCACCATGCAGCAGGGCGGCGGGATCGGATATAACTTCTCCACCCTCCGGCCGAAGGGCGCGCCCGTGCATGGCATGGGGTCGGACGCCTCCGGTCCGCTCAGCTTCATGGATGTCTGGGACAGCATGTGCCGCACGATCATGAGCGCGGGCTCGCGCCGGGGCGCCATGATGGCAACGATGCGATGCGATCATCCGGACATTCTCGATTTCATCAAGGCCAAGCAGGATCCCGGACGGCTCCGGATGTTCAATCTCTCGGTCCTGGTGACGGACGCCTTCATGGAGGCGGTCCGGCGCGATGACGCGTGGGAGCTTCGCTTCAACGGCACCCTTTACAAGACTGTCCAGGCGCGGGAGCTTTGGGATGAGATCATGCGCTCGACCTACGCCTATGCGGAGCCGGGCGTCATCTTCATCGACCGCATCAATGCCCGCAACAATCTTTATTATGCGGAAACCATCACCGGCACCAACCCTTGCGGAGAGCAACCGCTCCCAGCCTATGGCGCCTGTCTTCTAGGTTCCGTCAATCTCACCAAGATGGTGGTTCGCCCGTTCGAGAAGAAAGCCGCGATCGATCTGAAAAAGCTCGACGGCGTTGTCCGCGATGCCGTCCGCCTTATGGATAATGTCGTTGACGTTTCCGGCTATCCGCTACCCGAGCAGGCGAATGAGGCCCGCACGAAGCGGCGCATTGGCCTCGGGATTACCGGTCTGGCCGATGCCTTGATCATGTGCGGCGTGCGTTATGGTTCGGACAAGGCGCTGGCGCTTACCCGCAAATGGATGGCGCAGATCCAGCGCTCCGCCTATCTTGCGTCAACGGACCTCGCCGCGGAAAAAGGCGCCTTTCCGCTCTTCGACAAAGAGAAATATCTCGCCGGGGAAACGATCAAGGCACTGGACAAGGATATCCGCGACGCCATTGCCGAAAAAGGTATTCGCAACGCGCTGGTCACCTCCGTTGCGCCGACGGGCACGATCTCCCTGCTTGCGGATAATATCTCCAGCGGGATCGAGCCTGTCTTCAGCTTCTCCTACACCCGCAATGTACTGATGCCGAACGATACCCGGAAATCGGAGGAAGTGACCGACTATGCCCTGCGACTGTTCCGGCGCTTAAAGGGCGAAGACGCGCCCCTTCCCGACTATTTTGTCGATGCGCAGGTGCTGACCCCGCCGGATCATGTCAAGATGCAGGCCGCGGTGCAGGACTATATCGACAGTTCGATCTCCAAAACCATCAACTGCCCCGAAGATATCAGCTTCGAGAATTTCAAGGATATCTATCTGCAGGCCTATGAGCAGGGCTGCAAGGGCTGCACAACCTATCGTCCCAACGACGTCACCGGCGCGGTGCTGGAAGTGAAGAAGGAACAATCAGAGGAAGGTGCGCAGCCTGATTTACCGCTCGACGTGCCTTACAGCAAACCCTCCGACAGCTTCGAGGCGGGCGGCATTGTCTATATGACGAAACCGCTGGACCGGCCCGGCACCCTACCCGGCCAGACCTACAAACTCCGCTGGCCGGAGAGCAACCACGCCATATATATAACACTCAACGACATCATTCAGGACGGCCGCCGCCGCCCGTTCGAGATTTTCATCAACTCCAAAAATGTCGAGCATTTCGCCTGGACGGTCGCGCTGACCCGCATGATTTCCGCCGTTTTCCGGCGCGGTGGCGATGTCAGTTTCGTGGTGGGCGAGCTTAAAGCCGTGTTCGATCCGCGCGGCGGTGCCTGGGTGAAAGGGAAATATGTCCCCTCCCTCCTCGCGGCGATCGGGGAGGTGATCGAAACCCATATGATCCAGATCGGCTTCCTGCCGCCCCCTGCGGAGAAGAATTCCGACGCGAGCGAGGCCGTCTCGAAAGTGGTCGTCGCCGGGACAAGCAAGCCGAAGGAAGGGCTGCTCCGCCAGTGTCCGCAATGCGGGGAGGCCGGCCTCCTCCGGATCGAGGGCTGCGATACCTGCACGACCTGCGGCTATTCGAAATGCAGTTGACCGCCGGTTTCCCGAAAGCAATTGCGATCTAGATTCCGCTTTCAACGGGGGGCAAAAGGCGGTAATAACGCCTTATATTCTGTAGCGGAGACAGCAATGACGGAACAAACGATCTTCCCCTTTCATCTCGCCTTTCCGGTCGATGACCTGGAGGCGGCGCGGGGCTTTTACAAGGGCCTGCTGGGATGTGCAGAAGGGCGGAGTTCCGCCGACTGGGTCGATTTTGATTTCCATGGCCATCAAATCGTTGCCCATCTCGCGCCGGAGGAAACCGGGGCCGCCAAAACGAGCAATGTGGACGGACATGGCGTTCCCTGCCGTCATTTCGGGCTGGTTATGTCGATGGACAAATGGCAGGAAACCGCTGACCGGCTTACGGCGGCGGGCGTTGACTTCATCATCGAGCCTTATATCCGCTTCAAAGGCGAAGTCGGGGAACAGGCGACAATGTTCTTCAGCGATCCCGCCGGAAACGCCATTGAACTCAAGGCCTTCAAGAATATGGATCAGCTCTTCGCGAGCTAAACGCCGTTTTCGATCAGCTCCATAATACGATGGAGCGGCCCGTCGGCGATGCCGAACTCATCGAGATGCTCAAGCGTGCTTTTCAGATACTCCACATTCGGCCCGCCCCGCCCATGGGCCCGGGCAATGATCCGCGCCGCCTCCTCCAGTGAGGGTTTGCCGCAATATTGTTCATGGCCTGGATTCGCGACGAAGGTCAGCGCGGACGCCATGGCGCCACTCTCCAGAAGCCGGATGCGTACCATCTTCGGCCGATAGACACTTGTCACCATTTCCCGGCGATAGAGATAATCGATCACAGGTTCCCGGATGTCCGACGGGCAGAGGATGCCTTTTCCGCGGCAGGAGCCGCCCCGGTCAAGACCGAGCACAAGGCCCGGATTTTCCCGCGTCCCCCGATGCACAACCGACGTCACGCAAAAGGCGCGGTGATAGCCATAAAGCTGGGCATCCTCTATGCCGAGATGATCGAACCCCGGCCGCCACATGAGGGAGCCATAGCCGAATATCCAGAGGTCCTCCTTTTCCGGCAACTCCGGAAGCGGATAATCGACCGGCGGCAGGTCCGGCTCTAAAGCCAAATCATACTTACGTGTCATATGTTTCCCGTTTTTTTGAACCGATAATTTACCAGCGCCACGCCGAGCACCGCAATTCCCATGCCGATCAGGGCGAGAATGCCCAGCGTCTCGTCAAACAGGAAATAGGCGACCACCGCCGTACAGGGCGGTGTCAGGTAAAAGAGGCTGGAGACATTCGCCGCCGCGCCGCGCCGCAGCAACATATAGAGAAGCGTCATGGCGCCAAGAGAGAGAACGATCGTCAACCAGGCCAGAGCAAAAACAAGTTCCCCCGACCATGTAATGTCGCCCGTCTCGAACAACAGGGACATGAGGACAAAATAAACGGCCGCCGCCGCGAACTGAATCAGGTTCCCGCTTTTGATGTTCATATTGGCGCAGAATTTCTTCTGATAGAGCGTTGCCGCCGCAATGCTGAGGAGGGCGACGAAGGAAAGGCCCATGCCGAACAGCGTCCCCTCGCCAACCGACAGTTTGTCGAATACCACCAGAAATACCCCGGCGAGCCCGAGCAACAGGCCGATCCATTTCTGTAGAGTTACATTCTCGTTCAGGAGAAGCCCGGCAAGTGCCGCAACGATCAGCGGCTGAATGCCCGTTATCAGGGAGGAAATCCCGGCCGGCGTGCCCAGGGATATCGACAAAAAGACAAATCCGAGATACCCGCCATGCATCAGGAGCCCGCCGATGGAAATATGGACGTAATCGATCCCCCGTGCCGGCCAATGCGTCCGCGTCAACAGGACCACCGGAATCATCAGCAGGACGCAAATACCGAACCGGACCGCAAGGAAGGTCATCGGTTCGATATAGGGCAGGCCCATCTTCGCGCCGATAAAGCCCGTGCTCCAGAAAAAGACGAAAATAACGGGCATTGCCTTGATGAACAGGGTATCGGGCGATGAAGTAGGGTTTTCGGTCATGAAACGTGGTCGGCCCGGGTCAGGAAATTCTGTAATTACGCCAGTTCTTTCTATATAGAGTGCAGATAGGTTTCACAAGCAATCACCGGACGGGTAATGCGTATTCTATTCAGCGGAATTCTGGCCCTTGTCGCCATTGGTGGCGGCTATAGCTACTGGTGGCACCATGTTGCCGACCGGATGGTTGAACTGGCCGAGAACTGGCGGGAGCAGAGGGTCGCCGAAGGCTATGTCATCAGCCACAAACCGCTTGTCGCCTCGGGCTTTCCCTATCGGGTCAAGGTGACGGCGGAGACCCTTTCCATCGCCAATCCTGCGCATGTCCAGACGCCGCAAGTCAACATTCCGCTCTTCTGGGCCGTCGTGCAACCCTGGCAAATCAATCACGTGATTTTCGGGATCGACGGCGCCGGCCGGGCCGAATGGCAAGAACGCGGAGAGGAAAGGCGCGTCGATTTCACCGCCGCCTCCGCGCTTGGCAGTGCGACGTTCAACACACGCGGCCGCATGGAGACTGTCGCTATCGATGTAAAGGAGCTTACGGTCCTGCCGTCCTGGCGGCCCCCGGTCATGGCCGAACGCCTGCAGCTTCACGGCCGACCGAAACCCGCGCAAGGGTCGGATGAGGCGGACGGGCAACAGATCGCCGTCCGGGCAAACAACATGATAATAGAGGGCATGGATGATTTCCCGCTCGGCAAGGAGATTGCGGATTTCTCCCTCTCCTCTGTCCTCTATGGCACGATCCGCAAGCTTCCCGCCGCCGATACCCTGGCCGAATGGCGCGAAAAGGGCGGTTTTGTCGGTATCGAAGCGTTGAATATCGCCTGGGGCCGTGGCGCCCTCAAAGGCGAGGGGGCCCTCACCCTGGATGACCGGATGCGCCCGTTGGGCGAGCTCGATACCCGCATTTCCGGATACAAGGATATCCTCAAAGCCCTTACCAGCACGCGGCAGATCAATGCCGATGCCGCCCGCACGATCGGTTTCGGGCTGGAGTTGCTGGCGAAAGAAGACAAGGACGGCACAAAATATATCGGCCTGCCCCTTTCGGCGCAGGATGGCGGGGTCTATCTCGGCCCCGTCTATCTGATGCGGCTTGGCTCGGTTATCGGCAGCAAATAACGACTTCAGGGTTTCTTCGGTGATTCATCCGCCGAATGAACGCGGCCGAAATCCGGCTCCGGCGTTTCCTGACCGGCGTCAATGATCTGCCGGCGGATCGCCCGGGTGCGCGAGAATATCTTGAAGAGAGTGTCGCCGTCATCCCAGCGGATCGCCCGCTGCAGCTGCGCAAGATCCTCGGTGAAGCGGCCCAGCATTTCCAGCACCGCCTCCTTGTTATGCAGGAACACATCCCGCCACATGGTCGGGTCGGAGGCGGCGATACGGGTAAAATCCCGGAAACCGCCGGCGGAATATTTGATCACTTCCGACTGGGTCACATCCTCCAGATCATCCGCCGTACCGACGATATTATAGGCGATCAGATGCGGGATATGCGAGGTGATGGCGAGGACAAGGTCGTGATGCTCCGCGTCCATGGTCTCGACTTTGCTGCCCATGGCGCTCCAGAAGGCCGAAAGCTTTTCAACGGCCTCGTCCCGCGCCGTGTCTGTCGGCGTCAGGATGCACCAGCGATTGATAAAAAGCTCCGCGAAGCCTGCGGCCGGGCCGGATTTTTCCGTTCCCGCAACCGGATGCCCGGGAATGAAGTCAACATAGTCCGGCATATGCGGGCCGATCGCCTTGACAACGGCCGCCTTCACCGATCCGACATCAGTGACAATCGCGCCTTGTTCCAGCGCCGGGGCAATCTGCTCCGCAAGTTTGCTGTAGGTGCCGACCGGCGTGCAGAAAATAACCAGATCCGCGCCCCGGACCGCCTCAACCGGATCGTCATAAGCGGCATCGACAATTTTGAGCTCTTTCGCAACCCGGCGACTGTCGGCGGTGCGGGCCGCGCAAACAATCTCGTCCGCAAGCCCGTGCTGGCGCGCGGCGCGTGCGATTGAAGATCCGATAAGGCCGATGCCGATCAGCGCCAGCCGTTTGAATGTCACTTCCGTCATAATCTATTTGCCGAGGAATTCCCTCAACGCCTCTATCACTGCGTGGTTCTCGTCATCCCGCCCGATCGTCATGCGCAGGCAGGTGGGAAGCCCATAGCCCGCCACGGCCCGGAGCAGCAGGCCCTTTTCCGTCAGAAAATTTTCCGCCTCCGCCGCCGTCTTCCCGCTGCCGTCAAAATCGAGCAACAGGAAATTGCCGACACTCGCCGTCACACCGAGGCCCATTCCTCGGAAACTTTGCGTCAGGATCGGCAGCCATTTATCGTTATGCACGCGCGCCTTCTCGATATGCGCCTGGTCGCGGACCGCCTCGACGCCGCCCGCCTGCGCCAGCGCGTTGACATTGAAGGGGCCGCGCACCCGGTTGAGCACGTCGATGATCGCCGGCGGACAATAGGCCCATCCGAGACGCAGCGCGGCCAGGCCATAGATTTTCGAAAAGGTGCGCGTCATGACGACGTTATCATGCGCATCCACAAGCTCGGCGCCCGGGCGATAGTCATCATTGGTGACATATTCGGCATAGGCCGCGTCGAGCACGAGCAGGATATCCTCGCGAAGGCCCGCGCGCAGCCGCCTGACTTCCGAATCCGGCAGATAGGTTCCCGTCGGGTTGTTCGGATTGGCAAGGAAGACAATTTTCGTATTTTCCGTCACCGCCGCAAGCAGATTATCGACATCGGCGGTGCGGTCAACTTCCGCCGCCCTGACCGGAGTGGCCCCGGCCGCGGATGCGGAAATCGCATACATCAGGAACCCGTGCTCGGTGAAAAGAACCTCGTCCCCCGGTCCGACATAGGCCATGTTGAGCAGGGAAATAAGCTCATCAGAGCCATTGCCGCAGATGATGCGGGCCGGGTCGAGTTTATGAACCTCGGCGATTGCGCCGGTCAACAGCAGCGAGCCGCCATCGGGATAGCGGTGCGCGCTGGCGGCGGCGGCTTCGATCGCGGCGACGGCCTTGGGGCTCGGCCCGAGCGGCGACTCATTGGAGGAGAGTTTCGCAACCGTCTGCTGTTCGCCCGCCTTCGACTTGCCGCCGACATAGGGCGATATATTCATAATACCTGGTTGGGGGACCGGTGTCGTCATGGGTCTGCTTTCAACTGGGATATCTATCAGGCTACTTTATGGGAACGGCATAGGCCCCGAGGATCACGGCCTTGATAAAGCCGTCACCGCTGATCTTGCCAAGATCGACAAGGCGCGGGTCCGTCTTGGCGACGAATTCCGGCATCTCGATGAGATGGAGCCAGTCCCCCTCACCGCCATCGGGCAGGCGGGAATCCGCGCAATAGCCTTTAAGGCCGGCCTTGATCAGGTTTTCATTGAGGCGGGCGCGGCTCACTTCCTCGCGGGTCGCCAGCACCATCAGGGTAACGTCGTCGCCCGAGGGCTCCGGTTCCGCGCGGCCGATCACCAGTGAGTTCAGGTCCTCGAATTCACCGGACGGGTTATCGAGGAACGGCAGCGCCGCCAGGATTCTCGGCACATTCTCCCCGCCCTGCGCCAGATGCGTCCACCAGGTATCGCGCTCCCGCGTGAGCCAGGGCAGCACCCCGAGCGTCGCCGGGTTCTCATAGACTTCGCGCAGAACCACGGTCGGCAGCTGGTGCAGCTTCATCGGCGTCGCGGAGCCAAAATGAAACCGCGCCAAATCCCAGTAGCCTACGGATTTATCGGGCGCGGTTATGGAAACCGAATAGGGCCGCTGCATCCAGCCGACCGCCGAGATCAGTTCACGCCATATGGCGGCAACCACCGTGTCGGGAAGCTTGCTGGAATGCGCGCTGAGGATTTTGCGCAATATGGTGGCTTCCCTGCCGGGCCGGAAGGCCAGCGGATTGCCATCGTCCTTCTTCGCCGCCGCAATGTCCCCGACGATCGCAACGCGCTTTTCAAGCACCGATAATAGTTCCGCGTCCAGCCGGTCAATTTCAGCCCGCAGCGCGTCCAGTTTTGAATTTGTTATTGTCACCATAGTTACCTGAATGAACGAACCGTTTTGTCAAAATTGGACCACAAAGCCCGCTGTTTGGCAAAGAATATATTGACAGACCTCGCCCCGCCGCACTAGCTAACAGCAAAGTCATCCAAAACAAAGATTTTTCTAATCCAATTGCGCGAAAAGAGAAGTAAACGTGTCCATTAGTCCTCCACATTCGGATAATCAGACCGTTATCCTCGGAAAGGAGACGCCGCTCAAGCTTGACTGCGGTGTGACGCTGGAGGCCATCAGCATGGCCTACTGCACCTATGGCACGTTGAACGCCGATAAATCGAACGCGATTCTGATCTGTCACGCGCTGACCGGTGATCAGTTCGCGGCGAGCCGGCAACCGGTGACCGGCAAGAGCGGCTGGTGGGAGATGATGATCGGACCGGGCAAGGTTCTCGATACCGACAGATATTTCATTGTTTGCAGCAATGTGCTGGGCGGCTGCATGGGCACCACCGGTCCCGGCGATATCGATCCCAAGACATCTAAGCCCTATGGCCTCAATTTCCCGATCATCACCATCGGAGACATGGTGCGGGCGCAGGCGATGTTGCAGGATCATCTCGGGATAGAGAGCTGGTTCAGCGTGATCGGCGGGTCCATGGGCGGGATGCAGACCCTGCAATGGGCCAGCGCCTACCCGGAGCGGGTTTTCAGTGCTATTCCGATTGCCTGCGCCGCCCGTCACAGCGCGCAGAATATCGCCTTTCATGAGGTCGGGCGGCAGGCCGTCATGGCCGACCCCAACTGGCAGGGCGGCGACTATTACGCGAGCGACAAACGGCCGACCGCGGGCCTTGCGGTCGCGCGCATGGCCGCGCATGTGACCTATCTTTCGGAGGCGGCGCTGCACCGCAAGTTCGGCCGCAACCTTCAGGACCGCGATAACCTCACCTACGGGTTCGATGCGGATTTTCAGGTCGAGAGCTATCTGCGCTACCAGGGGATCAATTTTGTCGACCGTTTCGATGCCAACTCCTATCTTTATATCACCCGGGCAATGGATTATTTCGATCTGGTAGAGGATCATGGCGGCTCTCTTGCCAGCGCGTTCGAGGGGACAAAGACCCGATTCTGCATTGTCTCCTTTACCAGCGACTGGCTGTTCCCGACCTCGGAGAACAAGGAGATTGTGCATGCGCTGATCGCCGCGGCGGCGAATGTGAGCTTTGTCGAGGTCGAAACCGACAAGGGTCATGACGCCTTCCTGCTGGACACCCCGGAGATGTTCAAGACCATCGACGGATTTTTGCAGTCAAGTGCGAAGAGCCGGGGCCTGATCACATGAACGATCCCATCAAATTTGTGCCCAAGCGGGATATCCGTGTCGATTGGCAGTTAATTGCGGATATGATCGAGCCGGGAAGCCGCGTTCTCGATGTCGGTTGTGACGACGGGCAGTTGCTTGCGCATCTCGCAGAGACAAAAAATGTCGAAGGGCGCGGGCTGGAGCTGAGCCAGCATGGCGTCAATATCTGTGTTGCCAACGGATTATCGGTGGTCCAGGGGAACGCCGATACGGATCTTGTCTATTATCCCGATGACAGCTTCGATTATGCGATCCTGAGCAAGACGCTGCAGACGACGCATCAGCCGCATGTGGTGCTGGAGCAACTCCTGCGCATCGGTCGGCGGGCAATCGTTTCTTTTCCGAACTTCGCCTATTGGCGCTGCCGCACCTATCTGGCCTTCCAGGGCCGCATGCCGATGACGAATTCGCTGGATATTCCCTGGTACGAGACGCCGAACATCCATTTCTGTACGCTCACGGACTTCACGGCGCTTTGCGAGGAAATGGACGTCAAAATCGAACAGTCGGTGATCGTCAAGGCCTCGGGCAAGGTGATGACCCGATCAACCTATGGCGCCTTCGCCAATTTTTTCGGCTCTGACTGTATTTTCATGCTGTCGAAGAAAGATTAAGCGTCATCGCGGGTGCAACGGGCTTCCCGGCTCGCGATCACCGGTCGCGCGGCGGGCAGGATCACCGGACGCTTGCGCACTTTCCGTTCAGGCTGCGCCGTCAGCGCATAGACCTGTTTTTCCGCCTCCATGATGCGGACGCCGCTGAAATGGCTCCACCATTTTTCGCCGATATTCTCCCACGCCTTGGCAAGGCGGAGATTGATCCGCCAGTTGCTGGGCGGCAGATAGAGCGCGCCCTGCCGATCCCCGGGCGTAAAGCTGTTATCCCTGAGCAGGCGGTTAAGCTGCTTGTCACTATAGGGATGGCCATAGCCGAAAGGCGTGTTTTCAGTGCGCGCCCAGAGACCGCGCCGGCCCGGCACCACGACCATCAATTTTCCGGTCGAGGTGAGCACGCGCCAGAGTTCCTGAAGAATCGGATCAACATCCGTCGTGTTCTCCAGGCCATGCACCCAGATGATTCTGTCGATCGATGAATCGGGAAGCGGCAATGTCCGCTCATCGACGAGGCTGACCAGGCTGCCGCCTTCGCGCGGCCATTGAATAACCCCCTGCTCAAGCGGCATGAAGGAAATCACCCGTTCGGCCTCTGCGCGAAATACATTGAGGTAGGGCGTGGCGTAGCCGATACCGAGCACGCGGAAATTTTTAAGGTCGGGCCACATCAGCCGGATCTTGCGGCCAATCGTCCGCCGCACCACCTGCCCGAGAGAGCTGTGGTAAAAATTCCGCAAATCGATAACATCGGGTCTGATCATGGTGGTATACTGCCATACTATATAGAAATGGAAACGTAACAAAAAAGCGGAAACGCGAAAGAAAGACCCATGAGCAAGCTTGAAATTCATCAGATACCCGTTCTGAGTGACAACTATGTCTATCTTTTCCGGGACCCCGACAGCGGCCAGGTCGGCGTTGTCGATCCCGCCGTCGCCGGCCCTGTCCTCGACAAGCTGAAGGAACTTGGCTGGACATTGACCCATATCATCAACACCCATCATCATCCGGACCACACCGGCGCCAATCTGGAGCTGAAGGAAAAAACCGGTTGCACGATCGTCGGGGCGAAAAACGACGCGGCGCGCATTCCCGGGATCGATATCAAAGTCGAGGACGATGATATTTTCGAATTTGGCGGGGCAACCGCAAAAGTCTTCGAGGTGCCGGGCCATACGGTCGGGCATATCGCCTACTGGTTCGCGGAATCGGAGGCGCTATTCTGTGGCGATACGCTTTTCGCGCTCGGCTGCGGACGGCTGTTTGAAGGCACCCCCGCCCAGATGTGGAAAAGCATCGGCAAATTCCGCAATCTCCCCGACAGCACGCGCGTTTACTGCGCCCATGAATATACGGAGGCAAATGGCCGCTTTGCCGTCTCGGTCGATCCGAAGAACGATGCGCTGAAAAAGCGCTTCGCCAGGATTGTCGAGATGCGCAGGAACAAGCAGCCGACTGTCCCCTCCACCCTTGGCGAGGAGAAGGCAACGAACCCCTTTATGCGCGCCGACGATCCGGTTCTGGCGTCGGAACTGCACTTAAGCGGCGCCGATCCGGTCGAGGTGTTTGCCGAAACCCGCCGCCGCAAGGATAGTTTCTAGACGATGATCCTCACCGCCGCCGATATCATCCGAAACCTCGACATGAAGCCGCATCCCGAAGGCGGCCATTTCGTCGAAACCTTCCGTGATAATCTGACGCTTCCCGGTCAGGACCGCGCCATGTCCACCGCGATTTACTATCTTCTCGAAAGAGGGGAACGCTCCCACTGGCACAAGGTCGACGCGGTGGAAATCTGGCATTACTACGCGGGCGCGCCGCTCGTCCTATCTATCGCGGCGGAAGATGCGCCGGGGGAGGAATGGATGCTGGGACCGGATATCCTTGCCGGCGAACGCCCGCAGATCATCATTCACCGGGGATCCTGGCAATCCGCCCATTCAACCGGGGACTGGACCCTGGTCGGCTGTACCGTTGCGCCGGGCTTTGAATTTGCCGGCTTCGAGATGGCGCCAAGGGACTGGTCGCCGGGCGGCGCCTAGGCGCGCCCTTTCGCGGTGAAGATTCCCTGCAGTATCTTGAGCGATCCGACGATCGCGCCGCCTGTTATCAGAAGACAGCCGAAGAGGAGCGAATAGGAAAAGCTCGCGACACCCATGGCAAGCAGGATCAGGGTGGACAGCAATGGCGAGAGATAGGACAGCACGCCGAGCGTCTGGATATCGCCATGCTTCATTCCGCGGTCCCAAAGGAAGAAGGCCGCGCCGACCGGCCCGATGCCGAGCCCGACAACCGCCAGCCATTGCAGGACATTTTCAGGCCAGAGGGTCACCTCAAACAGAAGATGGCAGAGAAGGGCCAGACAGGCCGTAATTCCGCAGAAAAGCCCGATGACGTCGGACGAAACGGCGGCATATCGGCGGCTCAGGACGGAATAGCCGGACCAGATAAAGGCGCAGCAGATGGCGGCAAGATATCCCGTGGCAAATTCCGGCCGGAAGTCGAACGCCGTTCCCTTGCTGATCAGGAGGCCGGCGCCGGCGAGGCTCAGGAAACCGCCCGCGAAATGAAACCAGTAGAACCGCTCCCCCGGCAGGAGGGTCGAGAAAAGGACGATCAGCAGCGGCCAGAGATAGGCGATCAGGCTCGCCTCCGCCGCGGGCGCATTCTTGAGGGCGAGAAAATAAAAGAAATGGTAGCCGAACAGCCCGGCAACGCCGAGCGCCCAGAGCCCCGCCGGGATGCGGAAGAACGGCCGGACATTCTGGCGATAGAAAAGCCATTTCAGCGACACGCCGCAAAAGGCAATAAAGAAAGTCATCGCCGTCAACTGGAACGGCGGAATCTGCGCTGTCCCGGCGGTAAACAACGCGAGCAGCGCCCATAGCAGGATCGCCCCGAGGCCACACAGACTCGCAATCATTCGTCCCTTGGTCTGGTCGTTCATGAAGTTTCCGGAATGAATAGGGTCAAAATGAAAATGGCATGCGCCGGTCGCCCGGCATCATGCCATTCCCGATTGGAGCCGTAAAGAGCGGCGCGTCAGTACATATGCTGGCCGCCGTTGATCGAGAGCGTCGAGCCGGTAATGAACCCCGCATCGTCGGCGGCAAGGAAGCAGACCCCGCGGGCAATCTCGGACGCCTTGCCAAGCCGCCCGACCGGAATCCCGGCGACGATTTTCGCCAGCACATTCTCCGGCACCGCCGCCACCATATCCGTATCGATATAGCCCGGCGCGATCGCATTCACCGTGATGCCCTGCGCCGCGCCCTCCTGCGCCATGGCCTTGGTAAAGCCATGAATGCCCGATTTCGCAGCGGCATAATTGACCTGGCCATACTGTCCGGCCTGCCCGTTGATCGAGCCGATATTGATCACACGGCCGAACTTGGCGGCGCGCATATCTTCGATCGTCACCCGGCACATGTTGAAGCAGGAACCGAGATTGGTATCGATCACTTTCTGCCAGTTTTCATGGCTCATCCGGTGCAGCGTCCCGTCCCGGGTGATCCCGGCATTATTGACAAGAATTTCAATCGGACCGAGATCCGCCTTCACCTTCGCCACACCTTCAACACAGGCATCAAAATCGGAGACGTCCCATTTATAGGCGCGAATGCCCGTCCGGGCCGAAAACTCTTTCGCCCGTTCGTCGTTCCCGCCGTAGTTCGCCGCCACTTTGTAGCCCTTCTCGTGCAGCATTACGGAAATGGCTTCTCCAATCCCACGGGTCCCGCCCGTTACGATTGCTACTCTCGACATTGTCTGCCCCCTTTTGGTCTATGGAAAAATCTATCTTTCGACACACATGGCGATACCCATACCGCCACCGATACAGAGCGTCGCCAATCCCTTATGCGCGTCGCGCTTCTGCATTTCATGCAGCAACGTGACCAGCACGCGGGCACCCGATGCACCAATCGGATGGCCAATGGCAATGGCGCCGCCGTTCACATTGACCTTGCTGGTATCCCATCCAAGGTCCTTGTTCACCGCGCAGGCCTGCGCGGCAAATGCTTCGTTCGCCTCGACAAGGTCGAGATCATCCACCGTCCAGCCGGCCTTGGCGAGCGCCGCCCGGCTTGCCGGAATCGGGCCGGTTCCCATGATGGCGGGATCGACACCGCTTTGCGCCCAGGACACGATCCGCGCGAGCGGTTTCAGTCCCTTGGCTTCGGCCGCCGCCGCCGTCATCAGGACAACCGCCGCCGCGCCGTCATTGATGCCCGAGGCGTTGCCCGCCGTGACCGATCCGTCCTTGGCGAACGCCGGGCGCAGGGCGCTCAGCTTTTCGAAGGTGGTGCCGCCGCGGATATATTCGTCCTGATCGACAACCACGTCGCCCTTGCGCGTGGAAATCGTGACCGGCACGATCTCATCCTTGAAGCGGCCCGAGGCCTGGGCTTCCGATGCTTTGCGCTGTGATTCGGCGGCAAACTGATCCTGAACCTCGCGGGTGATCTGCCATTTGGCGGCGACATTTTCCGCTGTGTTGCCCATATGATAGCCATGGAAGGCATCGATCAGGCCGTCCTTCAGCATGGTATCGGTAAATTCCAGCGGGCCCATTTTCTGGCCATTGCGCAGATGCGCGCAGTGTGGCGCCTGGCTCATGCTTTCCTGACCGCCCGCGACGACGATCTGCGAATCCCCGTTGAGGATCGCCTGATAGCCCAGCGCAACGGCGCGAAGGCCGGATCCGCAAAGCTGGTTCACGCCCCAGGCCGGCACTTCATAGGGCACGCCCGCGTTGACCGACGCCTGACGCGCCGGGTTCTGGCCCTGACCGGCGCTCAGGATCTGGCCGAGGATGACTTCGGAGACTTCGGACGCATCGGTCTGTGAACGCGCCAACGCCTCCTTGATGGCGATTTCGCCAAGCTTATGCGCCGACAGCGGCGACAACGCACCGTTGAAAGACCCGACAGGTGTGCGCGCGGCACCGGTAATGACTACGTCCATTTTTTCTTTCTCCTGTTTCTCAAAAGAGTAATTAAAATTCAAAAATTACATCGCATGAGAAATTTTACGTCGATTTGACTTCTTCATACGAAATAACGTTAGTTTTCTTCAACCGCAACCCTTTATTTCGGTTTGTCCGCAAATTTCCCGCCTGAGGCGATCCAGTCACCGAGCTGTCGCCACAATCCCGTTTCCGCCTGGCGGCCAGCCATCATGCCGACATGCCCCGAAGGGGGCGTAATGACCGTTGCCTCGGGCAACGCGTTCGAGAGCGCAAGGGCGGAGGGACGCGGAACGATTTTATCGGATTTCGGAACGGCGACAAGCGACGGAACCCGTATATCCTGAGGCCGGACAATCTGTCCGTCAACCTCCCAGCGCATTAAATTCGGCTCGTTTCGGCCGTACCATTTGTCAAAAACCTCCTTCGCAACGCCCTGCACGAGGGGATAGCCGTCGTTCAGCCAATCCTCGATCGCGACAAATTCCAGGGCACGGTCCGAGTCCATGTCCATCTGTGCAAACTTGCTGAATTTGCGAAGCCCGAGGTTCGGATCGAGGCTTGTAAAGAATGTCTGCAGGAGATCGACCGGAAGCTCGCCGAAGCCGGTGATGATATTATCCCACATCTGCCGCTGGCTGAGCAGGGTTTTTGCCTCTCCGCCGAAATCGGCATGGAAATCCCAGGGCGAGGCAATGGCGATGAAACTTCTGATCTTCGTCTGCCGCCGCTGCGCAACGGCGGCGGCAAGCGTCCCGCCCATGCAATAACCGGCGAGATGCAGCGGCGCGTCCGCCATATTCTCGGCGACGAAATCGACCGCCGGCAAAATTCGCGCCCGGACATAGTCCGACATGTCGAAATTTCGCTCCTCCTCCCCCGGTGCGTTCCAATCGAGAAGCAGCGGCCGGAAGCCGCGGGCCGCGAGATAATCCAGCAGGCTGCGGCCCGGCATCAGATCAAGCACATAGGCCCGGTTGACGAGCGAGGGAACCAGGAAAACGATCGGCGCAGAGCCCGGCGCCTCCGGGGCGCCATCCAGCAAAGTGGTGGTGCCTGACTGCCAGATAACCGGCCGGTCGCGGGATTGCCGTCGGTACGGATGGTTGTGGTACCGGCGAATCCCGTCGATCATGTCGCGGACCATGTCGCTGCCCTGATCGGCGAGCGCCTGCAAAATATCCGCGCGCCCCTCCTCCGCCATTTGCCGCGCCGAGGTCTCCAGAGGATCCGGCAGCGGCAACGGCAGATCGGCGACACCCTGCTGCCGCAGGGGAAGCGTCGCCAGTGAAGTCGCCACCGATGTGGTCGCCAGACCGAGATGCAGCGCCAGCGGTCGCGGGCCGAGGCGCGGCGGGGCGGGCGTCATTTGCGGGGCATCTCTCGTCATTGGTAAATCAGGGTTCCGGCGGATCGGTTGATACAGTGCAAACCGGTCACATCATCCGGCCGGTCCGGCTGCATATCATAATAGTCTATATATATACCAGATATCCCGGTTGCCATAAATCACCGCGAATAATTTCGACAATAAACCGCATTTTTACCAACGGCATTGCACAATAAACTTGCGCAGCGCAACAATTACAGGCGAAAATGCGTCCCTACACCTCTTCCAACACAAGTTAGGAGACACTGTGGTTGAAAAAACGTCAGATGACAAAAAGCCCATTGTCATAAAAAAATATGCGAACCGTAGACTGTACAACACGGCCACGTCCTCTTACGTCACGCTCGATCACCTGAGCCGCATGGTCAAGGAAGGTACCGAGTTTGTCGTGTTCGACGCCAAGACGAATGAAGATATCACCCGGTCGGTCCTGACCCAGATTATCTTCGAAGAAGAAGCCAAGGGACAGAATCTTCTCCCCATCAACTTCCTGCGTCAGCTGATCAGCTTTTACGGCGACAGGCTGCAGACGGTTGTGCCGGATTATCTCGAAATGTCCATGCGCTCTTTCTCCGACAACCAGGACAAGATGCGCGAGATCCTGCCGGACAACCTGATCGCCAACCCCATGTTCAAGCAGTTCGAGGAAATGGGCCGCAAGAATATGGAAATGTTCAGCCAGGCCGTCCGCATGTTTGCCCCGCCGACCCTGTTCGGCGCTGGAGAGAGTGAAACGGACAAGGAACAGGCGGCCGCATCGACGAAGGACGCGCCCGATCACACCGCGGAAATGATGCAGGAACTGAAAGATCAGCTGCAATCCATGCAGAAACGCATCGACGAAATGAGCAAGAAAAAATAGGTCGGCGCGGGGCGGGTCCCCGCGGAAAGTTGTATTCCGCGCAATTTTGAGGTAAATTAAGGGGAAAGCTAAATCTTCCGTTAAGGATTTTTTGTCGATTTTCTGACAAAGTCCTGATGGGGTTGCCCGGGATAGACGGAGAAGCCGTCATACCCGTCATTGTCAAAAGGCTTCAGAACGACCGCCTTTGCCTCCGATAAATGTTTGATCCGGGATCGGATACCGATGGACGCCACACGGCCCATATCCAGCATCATTTCCCTGCCGCCGAAGCGGGAGGATAACGGCGCTTATATGGTCGGCCGGAAAAATGCGGCGTCACGGCAGAATCCCGTTCGCATCGACGCGGAGCAGGGGCTTTCCGCAAAACGCCAGCATGCCCAAGCACAGTCCACCATCGCCAGAAAAACGGCGGTCGTTCCGGTCGATCTTCGGGAAATCCAGCAGACGTTTGTCTCGCCGCGCGAAGGTGCGGATCGACTTCACACCCCCTATTCCGCTCAGTTCCTGGCCCAGCAGTTGAGCCAGCAGGACGAGACGGATTTCCCTCACGATCCGGCGCGCGCGCACCGCCAGGCTGCCGTCGCATATGACACCAGCCTCGGGCTTACCGCGACAGTGATCGGATTTGCCGGCCGCGCGGAACGCATCGCCTGACCGGCGGCCCTCCCTTCTAGATATGGCAGGTGGCGAGGCCGCGTTTTTCCAGATATTGCTGGTGATAATCCTCCGCCGGATAGAAATCGAGGGCCGGTGAGATTTCGGTGACCACCGGTCGGCGGAAAAGGCCTCGCGTCCCTTGCGCCTGTTTCGAGTCCTCGGCAATCCGTTTCTGCGTCTCATCCGCATAGAAGATCGCACTCCGGTATTGCGTGCCGATATCCGGTCCCTGACGATTGAGCGTCGTCGGGTCATGGCTTTGCCAAAAGACGTTGAGTAGATCCTCGTAGCTCACGATCGCCGGATCATAGACGACCTTTACAACCTCGGCATGCTGGGTGCGGCCCGTGCAGACATCCTCATAGGTCGGGTTGGCGGTGACGCCCCCCTGATAGCCGACGACCGTCTCTCTCACGCCCCGGACCTGGCGAAAGGCGGCCTCGACCCCCCAAAAGCATCCCGCAGCGAAATAGGCGATTTCCGTTGTACCCGTCATTTTCCTCTCCTCGCACTCAAGATATCCGTTGATCCTTATCTTGCGCTTTTTTTGAAGAATACAACATCGCGCAAGAAAACTTGACCGCAATGTTACCGCGGGCAAATAAATCTTGGTATTGGTCTGAAAAGAACCTAGAATTTGCGCTTATTCTGAACCAATTTGGTGTGTCCATGTCCCGGCGGCTCAAGAATGCGCAACTGCAGACGCTTACCCTCGACAGCGACGGCAAGGTCGCCCTGCATCAGCAGCTTTTTCTGGCGTTGCGGCAGGCGATCCTGGACGGCCGCCTGAAGCCGGACACCCGCCTGCCCTCCAGCCGGTCACTTGCCGCTGATCTGAACATCTCGCGCAATACGGTGCTGAGCGCCTATGACCAGCTAACGGCGGAAGGTTATCTCGTCAGCCGCATCGGCGCCGGCTCCTTCGTCTCCGACCAGCTGCCCGATGATCTTCTCCAGCGGAAAACCGACGGTGCACATCCGGACCTGCGGGAGCGGGATATCTATCTTTCCAAGATGGCCGCGCCCTTCAAAGGGAAAGTATTACGCCCGGCAAACCGGGGCCTGCCCTTTTCGCCCGGGCTTCCGGCGCTCGAGGTTTTTCCTTTCGATGACTGGGCCCGCCTTCTCGCCCGGCACTGGCGGCGGCCGGCCCGCGAATATCTGGTCGACAACCCCATTGGCGGCACGAAAGCGCTGCGCGAAGCCGTCGCCTCCCATCTCGGACAGACGCGCGCCGTGCGCTGCCATGCGGATCAGGTGATCATCCTTTCGGGATCGCAGCAGGCGATCCATCTCGTCGTACGTGCCTTCGCCGAACCGGGCGATGCGATCTGGATGGAGGAACCGGGCTATCCCGGAATTCGCGATTCCATCCTCGCCGCCGGCGCGACGCCCGTCTCCATCCCGGTCGACGAGGAGGGGTTTTCACTTGCACGGGCGCGCGAGATTGCCCCCGACGCCCGCCTCGCCTGCATTTCGCCGTCGCATCAATACCCGCTTGGCCAGACGATGTCGCTCGCGCGCCGTCTCGATCTCCTGAAATGGGCAAAGGAGGAGGGCCGCTTCATCCTTGAGGATGATTACGACAGCGAATATCGGTACGCGGGCCGGCCCCTCTCCTCCTTGCAGGGGCTCGATGACGACAACCGGGTTCTCTATGTCGGCACCATGAGCAAGGTGATGTTTTCCGGCCTCCGGGTCGGCTATATGGTGGTGCCGGAGGATCTGGTCGACGTCTTTCTCTCGCTCCGCCGGATCATCGACAACCATTCCCCGGCGGTGCCCGAGGCGGCGCTCGCCGATTTCATCAATGAAGGCTATCTCGCCGCCCATGTCCGTCGGACGCGACTGCTGTATGAACAGCGGCAGAAGCGCCTTGTGACATTGCTCGAGGACAAGCTCGGCGATATCGTCACGGTGACGGGGCAGGAGTCGGGCATGCATCTCGTCGCCTTCCTTCCGCCGCATATCCGCGATACCGAGATCGAGCGCGCCGCCGCGGAGAGCGGCATGCTGGTGCGGGCGCTGTCCGGTTTCTACAACCTGCCGACCGACCAGACCGGCCTGATCCTCGGTTTCGCCGGAACACGGGAAGAAGAAATGCCACACCTCGTCGACAAGCTCGCCGCCATCATCCGCGCGCGGGCGAAATAGCCTTTTATGCCGTCTCTTATCACATTCCTTTTGCTCTTGCTTGTCTTGACCGGTCCCATGGCGAAGCCGGCGGTTTCGGCGGAAAAGCGCCATGCCATCGCCATGCATGGGGCACCGAAATATGCACCGGGATTTCAGCATTTCGACTATGTAAATCCGCACGCGCCGGTGGGCGGGCAATTGCGTCTTGGCGCCATCGGCAGCTTTGACAGCCTGAACCCCTTCCTGCTCAAAGGGATCAGCCCGCGCGGTCTCGGCGATGTGTATCAATCCCTGCTGGAACGATCCCGGGACGAGCCCTTTACGCTCTATGCCAACATCGCCCGGTCGATAGAGGTGGCGCCGGACAGAAGCTGGATCATCTTTAATATCGATCCGAAGGCGCGGTTCTCGACCGGCGATCCGATTACCGCGGAGGACGTGCTTTTCTCCTATCAGACATTCCGCGACGAGGGCCGCCCCAACGTCCAGAGCTATTACCGCAAGGTGACAAGCGCCGACATTCTCTCCCCCCTCTCGATCCGCTTCACCTTCGAAGAGGAGGGCCGGTTCGAGATGCCGCTGATCCTGGGCCTGATGAGCGTGCTGCCGAAATCCGCCTTCGAAACGGTCGATTTCAGCGAAAGCTCGCTCACGCCGTTTGCCGGATCGGGGCCCTATCTCATTGAAAAGGTCGAGCCGGGGCGCCGCATTGTCTATCGCCGGAACGAGCATTTCTGGGGCTGGCACCTGCCGCAGAACAAGGGCCGCTATAATTTCGAGCGGGTCATCTATGACTACTTCCGCGACGATGATGTCGCGCTCGAGGCGTTCAAGGCGCATAACATCGACGCCCGCTTCGAATCCAGCGCCGCGAAATGGAGCGGCACCTATGAAAGCGCGCCGGGCTATCGCAAATCAATGCCGAGGATCGGCCTGCCCGCGCCCATGCTGGGGATTGTCTTCAACACGCGACGCGCCAAATTCGGCGATCTCCGCGTCCGCATGGCCCTGACCTACGCCTATGATTTCGAATGGGTCAATGCCAATATCCTCCATGGCCTGTATAAACGCACGCAGAGTTATTTCGAGAATTCGCCGCTGGCGGCCAGGGGCGTCATAAATGATGCGGAACGGCTGCTGCTCTCCCCCTTCGCCGATGAGCTCCCCGATGCGGTTTTCGACACCGCATTCCGCCTTCCCGAAACCGACGGGTCGGGCCGCGCCCGGGACAACCTTCGCGACGCGCAAAAACTGCTGATGGAGGCCGGCTATCGAATAGAAAACGGCGTGCTGAAGCAGGGGGAAACGGGCCAACCCTTCGAGATCGAGTTCCTGATCAATAACGCCGATTATATCAAGCTGATCTCGCCGTTTCAGCGCAATCTTGAGATCCTCGGAATCAAGAGCACGATCCGCCAGGTCGATACCGCCAGCTACCAGAACCGCCTTACCGGCTATGATTTCGACATGATCATCAACAGCTGGGGCCAATCCCTGTCGCCCGGAAACGAACAGGCCTTCTACTGGAGCCGTGACGCCGCCGCCACGCCGGGGACGCGGAACTATCCGGGAATAAGCCTCGCCTCCGTGGATATGCTGATCGAAAGGATCGCCACCGCGCGAACGCGCGAGACGCTGGTCACTTCCGTGCGGGCACTTGATCGCGTCCTGCTCGCCGGGCATTACGTAATTCCGCTTTACTATACCGATCGGCAGTGGCTCGCCCATTGGCCGGAGATCAGGCTGCCCCAAATCCCGTCATATTGGGGAACCGAGCCGGATGTCTGGTGGTATGAAGAAGCGAAACAGCCCTAGCCGAACCGCCCCTTATCCCGGCTCTCCCAGATGTCGCGGGCCCGGCCTTCCGCGGCTTTATAATCAAGGTCCGGCTCCGCGAGTTTGAGCGCGAAGGCAAGGGTCCCGATGATCGCAAGTTCGGGCACCGGAAGGTCAAGCTTTCCCTGCCACATGCGAAGAAGTTCCGCGGGCGAAAGATCCTCTTCGCGCCATTTATAGACGCTTTCACCGGTCATCTCCGGCCATTCCTGGACCTGATGCTCCCCGCCCACAAGCGCATCGACCAGCACCGGCTTCATGGGATTGCGCTGCACTTCGCCGCCGCCGCCCTTGAAAATCAGGCTGTTCGGCTGCTTCAGCGCTTTCAGTGTCTCCAGATGCAGTGCCTTGTAGGGCGGATGGAACACGCCCTGCAATTGATGGGGAGCGGCGAAGGGATTGAGGTCGCGGCCAAAGGTATTGACCGCGGTGCGCACACCAAGGAGCGGACGCAATTCAAACAGCGCCTGCACCGGCGGGCAAAAATGCTCGAGCCCGAGATAGACGAGATTTTCCGTTTGCAACGCCGTGGCCGCCTCGGAAAGGGAGGTTGCCTGACGGATCCCGAAAATATCGAGCGCGGGTCGCGTCGGCGCATAGCCCTCTGTATATCCCGCGATTCCATGCATGAGGATCCTGTACCCCTGATCGGCGAGCAGAATGGCGGAGAGAATGAACCAGGGCTGCTGCCGGTGCCGGTCGGCATAGGACGGCCAGTCGAAATCAACGGGGGCACGGACATCCGTCTCGAGGAAGTGATCGCGCGCCGCCGCAACCATCCCGGCGAGTTCCTCTCCCGTTTCTCCCTTGCGCCGCAACAGCAGCAGAAAGGCGCCGAGTTGCAGCGGTTCGACCTCCCCCGCCAGCACCATATTCATGGCGGCGCGGGCCTCGTCGAACGTCATGTCACGCCACATTTTCGGGCCCTTGCCGAGGATGCGGACATATTGCGCAAAGGGATGATCACTTGTCATGTGCGGAACTTTAACAGGAATATGCGGGAGGCTTCAGAAAATATCGAGAAGGCGCCTGAGATAATCACGCTCCAGCAGCGGGCGCGCCGGATCGGACAGACGCCGCTGTAATTCATTGCGGATGTCGCGGCTCTTGCTGAAGCCTTCGGACTCCCCGCGCAACATGGCGCCGTCGGAGATGCTGCCCTCATTGCCATCCTGCTCCATGGACCGGCCGAGGGGGTCACGGCCCTGCCCCGGCTGCCCGGGCCCCGCCTGCTGCTGGCCCTGGCCTTCGCCATTCTGCATCATCTGCTGGGCCAGGGATTCCGTTCCCTGACGCAAGCTTTCAAGGGCGTTGCTTTCCGATTCCATGGCCGACTGACCCTGCCCCTGCTCAAGCGCGCCCCGGGCGTCATTCATCGAACGCTCCGCCTGTCCAAGCGACTCCGGGATTTCGCCATTTTCCCCGATCCGCCCCATCAGGTCACCGAGCATTTGCCGGATCGCCTCCTGAACTTGGGCAAGGTCCTGCAGATTGCCCCGCTGTCCGGACTGGCCCTGCTGACCCTGTTGCTGGCCATTTTGCGGTTGCTGGCCGGGCTGTTGCCCCCGCCGATCGCCCTGTTGCGGCTGCCGACCCTGAGACTGACGGAACGTCTGGTCAAGAAGCTCCCGCTGCTTCTGCATCAGCTTGCCGAGCTCGTTCAGCATCTGTTGCCCGGCCTGCTGGGAGGCGGAAGGCGGCATCGCCTCGGCATTCTTCAGGTTCTCCATGATATCCTGAAGCTCGCTCAACAGCTGCCGCGCCGCGTCCCGGGCGCCGCCGCGCGCAAACTGGTCGATCCGGTCGAGCATTTTCTGCAGGTCCTGCGAATTAATGAACTGATCCTGGCTGTTGGGATCGCCCGCCGCCGGATCATCCATCGGCCGCTGCTGCTGCGCCAGGGCCTGGAGGAAATTATCCATCGCCGCGCGCAGCTCCTCGACAAGGCGTTTGATTTCCTCGTCGCTGGCGTTGTTGTTGAGCGCCTCCATAAGCGCCTCCTGAGCGGCGCGAAGGGCCGCCTCGGCCTGCGACAGATCACCATTTTCAAGGCGCAGCGCCGTATCCCACAGGAGCTCGATTACCTCATCGAAGGACTCCCGGCCCTCCCCGTTGGCAAGGATAGCCCGCGCAGTGGAAAGCGCGAGAATGACGGTCACATCGTTGTTGAAACTGTTCGGCAGGCCCGCGATCGCTTCCAGCACAAGGGCGACATTCTCCGCGTTTGCCTCCGGGTCGGTGACAAGGTTTTTTCGCTGCTCGATCAGCGCCTTGGCGACGGGATGCGTGAATTTGCGCTCGGGAAGGACAAAGGACAACGGCTCCGAATAGCCTTTCTGGCCAATCTGATCTTCGGCAAAGAGCGTGAGCGTCACCGGAAGCCCGGCCCAGGGATGGGCCGTCAGGTCATGATAACTCTTGCTGACGATCTGTTTGGACCCCCGCCCCGGCGTCGGCAACCCCAGCTCGATTTTTTCCCCGGCATCCCCGCGCGAGATTTCGCCGCCAATCTGCATAACGCCGTAATCATCCGTCGCCTGATACTGTAATTTGAAGGCCGCCCGGTCCGTCACTTCGGGGTCGCTGATCAGATCCACCGTCGGCAGCTCGTCGGCGACGATCGTCAGGCGCCAGTGCGCGATGACCTCTCCGTCCTTTTCAATTCGGACAGTCGTCGAATTATCGAAGGCGGACTGAATCTGGAAATTCTGGGCATCGGTTGCCGTAAATTCCTCGCTCTGGTCTTCCAAGATCAGGGACGGCGCCTCCGGCCCGCCGCCGAAAACATGGGCGATAAAGCTGCTTTGCGCGGGAACGATGTAGGTCTTGACCGGCGCCTCTTCGCTATCGAGCTTGTTCAGCAGGATGGGGGCCCGGCCCGTGTAGGCGGGCGGCGTGACCCAGGCGGTGACATCGACCGGCACCTCCGGCGTTCCGATTGTCGGCGTCACGGCGGCATAAAGCCGCTCCCCACTGCGCGGGCCGGCGATAACGACGGCGGCCACCAGAAGCAGGATGATGACAGCCCTGAGGCCGTAGCCATCCTCGGATCCCATATCAAGGTTCGGAAGACCGACCTTCAGCCCGTTGACATAGCGGCGCAATGATTTCTGATAAATCCGCCACATCAGGCTGCCCGAGGTATTGTTCAGCTTTTCCGCCTCGGAATGCGCGCCGAGGGATTGAAGGGGCCGGTGGCTGAGCTCATTCCGCCGCTCCAGATAGCGAAGGGCGCGCTTGCGGCTCGGCAATCTGAAACGCCGCAGCCCCGTAAACAGGCTGTAAAGGCCGGCAATTGCGAACAGAATGAGGGCGGCAATATGCAGCCAATTTGCGGTGAATGACCAGAAGTCGAGCAGCGACAGCCCGATAAAAAGACCGATGAAGCAGAAAAACAGCCTTCCCCGTCGCCAGACTTCTTCGAGAAGAAGATTGGCTTCGGCAAGCAGGATACGGATTTCAAACGCTAATCCATATCCCCTGTCACCTGTGTTGTCGCGACGCTGCATTCATCCTCGATTCACCCCTCGAGCCACTGAGGCAGTATATCAAGCTTCAGCAATTCCTCCAAGCTCGGCCGTGCCCTGATCACCGCATATTGATCGCCCTTCACCAGAACCTCCGGCACCAGCGGCCGGGTATTATAGGTGGAGGCCATCACCGCGCCATAGGCCCCGGCGCTTCGAAAGGCGACAAGATCGCCGCGCGCAAGCTCCGGCATGTCCCGTTCCCGCGCGAAGGTATCGCCGGTCTCGCAAACCGGACCCACCACATCGGCGGGGGAATATGCGCCTTGCTTCTGGTCCTCCCGGATCGGATCGATCTGATGGTAACCGTCATACATGGCGGGGCGGATCAGGTCGTTCATCGCCGCATCCAGAATGATGAACTTGCGCTGCGTCGCCTGCTTCACATAAATCACCTCGGACACCAGCACGCCCGCGTTGCCGACGATCAGGCGACCGGGCTCAAAAATAATCTGGCAGCCGAGATTGCCAATCGCCTCCAGCGCGACGGCGGCATAGGCCGTCGGGGCGGGCGGAATTGTGCTGTCATACGGAATACCGAGCCCGCCGCCAAGATCGACGCGGGTAATGTCATGCCCTTCGCCCCTAAGCTGCTGGACAAGGTCGCGCACCCGGTTGAAGGCGTTCTTGTAGGGTTCAAGATCGGTAAGCTGCGATCCGATATGCACATCGACGCCCTTGATCGCGATGCCGGGCAGGGCCGCGGCCTCGGCATAGATGCGGGACACATCCTGCCAGGGCACGCCGAACTTGTTTTCCGCCTTGCCGGTGGAGATTTTGGCATGGGTTTTCGCATCCACATCCGGATTGACGCGGAAGGTGATGGGCGCCATGACGCCCATGCTGCTCGCCACCTCGCTCAAGGTGCGCACTTCGGGCTCCGATTCCACATTGAACTGATGGATTCCGGCCTCCAGCGCATAGCGCATTTCCTCCGGTTTCTTGCCGACGCCGGAGAAAACAATTTTCTCGGGCGGCACTCCGGCCTCAATCGCGCGGCGAAGCTCCCCTTCGGAGACCACATCCGCGCCCGATCCCAATTTCGCGAGGGTGCGGATCACCGCCTGGTTGGAGTTCGCCTTCAGCGCATAGCAGACGAGCGCATTTGCGCCGTCAAAGGCGCCGGAAAACACCTTGTAATGGCGTTCCAGCGTTGCGGTGGAATAACAATAAAAGGGCGTGCCCACTGTCTCGGCAATGGCGCTGAGGGGAACATCCTCGGCATAAAGCTCGCCATTCTTATAGGTGAAATGATCCATTTCTTGGCAATCTTTTCTAAATCTAGTCTGTCTTCTGTTCGGATTTTGGCGCATCTGGTGAATATTTGGGCGGGCTTTTCACGCCGCAGGCGCCAAGCAACCCGATTGCCACCACCATCATGATGGCACCTTGCAAAAGCCGTTTCATTTTCCGCCCCCTTCTTCCGCCCGCCGTTTGCGCCAGCGCGTAACCTGCTCGCGCACGTTCGAGGGCGCCGTACCGCCGTAACTCACTCGGCTGGCAACGGAATTCTGAACGCCGAGTACCTTATATATATCATCCGTGATGCCGCTCTCGACTGACTGCATCTGGGCGAGGGACAAATCCTCAAGCCCACATTTGTTATCCTCGGCGAGCTTTACAAGGGCGCCGGTCACGTGATGCGCCTGCCTGAAAGGCATGTCGAGTTTCTGCACTAGCCAGTCGGCAAGATCGGTCGCCGTCGTGAAGCCCGCGCCGGAGGCCGCCGTCATCACCTCCCCATTGACCGTGATATCGCGGATCATCCCGCTCATGGCGGCGAGGCAAAGCTGCAGGTTGTCGGCGGCATCGAAGACCGGTTCCTTGTCTTCCTGCATATCCTTGCCATAGGTCATGGGCAGGCCCTTCATCATCATCAGGAGCGACGTGAAGGCCCCCGCGCTGCGCCCGGCCTTGCCGCGGATCAACTCCGCCGCATCCGGGTTCTTCTTCTGCGGCATGATCGAGGAGCCGGTCGAGAAGCTGTCGGAGCATTCAACAAAGCGGAACTGCGCGCTCGACCAGATGACGATCTCCTCGGCGAGGCGGGAGAGATGCATCGAGCAGATGGAAGCAAAGCCGAGGAATTCCAGCGCAAAATCCCGATCCGACACGCCGTCGAGCGAATTCGCCGTCGGCCGATCGAATTTGAGCGCCTTCGCCGTCATCTCCCGGTCGATGGGAAAAGAAGTCCCGGCCAGCGCGGCGGAGCCCAGCGGGCTTTCGTTCAGCCGCGCCCGCGCGTCCTTGAGCCGCCCGCGATCACGGCTGAACATCTCCACATAGGCAAGCATATGGTGACCGAAGGTGACCGGCTGCGCCGCCTGCAGATGGGTGAAGCCCGGCATCACCGTATCGGCCTCCGCCTCCGCCTGATCCAGAAGCGCATCCTGCAGATCGGCAAGCTCCCCATCCAGATGATCCATGGTGTCGCGCACCCAGAGCCGGAAATCCGTCGCCACCTGGTCATTGCGCGACCGCGCCGTATGCAGCCGCCCCGCCGCATCGCCGATAAGCTCGCGCAGGCGCGCCTCCACATGCATATGGATATCCTCAAGCGCCGGGTCGGTCTTGAAATTCCCCGCCTCGATCTCACGAAGAATTGTCTGCAAGCCTTCCTGAATTTTCCTACCATCTTCCTCGGAAATGATTTTGCAGGCCATCAACATACTGGAATGCGCCATCGAACCCATTATATCCTGGGCATAGAGCCGGCGATCAAAGTCAATGGAGGCGTTGATCCGTTCCATAATTTCGGCGGGGCCTTTGGCAAATCTGCCACCCCAAAGCTCGTTTGCGCTCATAATCGGGCTCGCTTAGTAACAATTGGACGTTTAACAACCATGATGAACAAACCCATGAAAGTCACAGGCCTGCTTTTCTTGCTTACATTTACAGGGCTTGTGGCGGGAACATCAACAGCTTTCTCGGAAAATCTGAACGCGTTGCTGACCGGCGAGATGCAGAATTTCGCCCCCTATGAGACGCCCCGTGCCTTCAAGGATTTCACCTTCCTGAATGGCGAGGGAGCGGAGGAGACGCTTTCCGATCATCGCGGCAAGGTCGTCCTCATCAATTTCTGGGCCACCTGGTGCGCGCCCTGCCGCAAGGAAATGCCGAGCCTTGACCGGTTGCAAGGGGAAATGGGCGGTGACGATTTCGAGGTTCTCGCGATCGGTCAGGACCTTCAGGGCATGGAAAAGGTAACAGGCTTTTTCAAGAAGCTGGGCATCCGGAAACTTGCGCCGCGCAACGATAAAACCGTGAAATCCGGCCGCGATTCCGGTGTTTTCGGGCTGCCGGCGAGCATCCTGCTGAACCGGGACGGAGAAGAAATCGGCCGTCTTGTCGGCCCCGCGGAGTGGGATTCGCCGGAAGCCAAGGCATTGATCCGCCACATCATCGACGGGTCATGACGTCGGCGGCGAGCGATCTTTCCGGCGCTTGAGCAGATAGAGGCGAAAGAGCCGTTCGACCCCCCAGCTGATGGCGAAGTAAAGCACGACATTCGTGATCGTGACGATCATCAGCTCCATGCCGAGCGCCATATCCTCTTTCTGGATGCCGATATAAAGCTGAAAGCCGAGGATTGTGGCAATCCCGGCGGTCGCCAGCACGGCCAGAACCACCCGTATTTTTCCGTCGGTCCAGGGAATCGCCATTAAAGAGAGAAAGGAGGCCGCCTGAAACACGGCGCCCCAAAGATCAATCCCGAGTTCGGTCATTAGCCGTCCAGAACCGTCAGCGCCACATCGACCATCGGACGAAGCACCGCTTCATCCGGGTTGACCTTGCCGACGACCCGCATGCCCTGCATGACGCCGACAAAAAAAGACGCGAGGCTGGCCGCATCGCGTTTTGTGTTGAAGGTTCCCTCGCGCTGCCCGCGGGCAATAAGCTCTTTAAGCGCATCCTCCATGTCTTCAAAGAAGACGCGCACCCGTTCCGCGCATTCATCATCGCGGGAGCAGAGCTCGACCGCCGCATTGGTCATGAAGCAACCCCGGCGCTTCGGGTCCATCACCTGTTTCTGCATGAAGACATACATGAAGCGGGAGAGGATTTCACGCGGATTTCCCTCCCCGCGCAGCACGTCCGTGCGCAGCAGCGCCCCGGTGCCATACTGATCGAGTGCTTCGAGAAACAGCCTGTGCTTGTCGCCAAAGGTGTCATACAGGCTGCCGCGGTTGATGCCCATGCATTCGACGAGGTCCTGGACGGACGTGGCCTCATAGCCCTTCGCCCAGAAAGCCTGCATGGCTTTTTCCAGCGCCTCTTCGCGATTAAAGCATTTCGTCCGTGCCATCTACTGTTCCATCCGGCCTCAAATACAGTCTTTAGAATGGTTATATACCGATTCTGGCGGGAAGCAAAGCCGCCAAACCTTCCCTGTATGTGGGATATTTTAGGGAAATCCCAAGCTCCGACTTGATTTTCGCGTTGCTGACCCGCTTGCTGTCCGCATAAAAGCTGCGGGCCATGGGGCTGAGATCGGCGGAGTCGAAGTCAATCAGGGGCGGCGGATCCATGCCGAGAAGCTCTGCGGCGTAGGTGACCACATCCTGCGGCGGGGCGGGTTCATCATCGGCGACATTATAGATGGCGCCCGGATTTGGCCGTTCCATGGAGGCCATCAGGATTGCGGCAAGATCGGCGACATGGATGCGCGAGAAGACCTGGCCATCCTTGACGACGCGCCGGGCCTTGCCCGACTGCAGCGAGACAAGCTGGTTGCGGCCCGGTCCGTAAATCCCGGGCAGGCGAAAAATATGGACCGGCAGGCCTTTTCGTTCATATAGCCCGCGCCAGTCCTGTTCCGCCCGCATCCGCCGCCGCCCGCGATCGCCGGAGGGGTTGTAGGGGGTTTCCTCATCGACCCATCCGCCGTCGAGATCGCCGTAGACACCGGTCGTCGAGAGATAGCCCACCCATTCCAGCTTCGGCAGGCGGAGAATATCCTCCGCCATCTCGTCGAACACCGGATCCCCCGCGTCATCCGGCGGGATGGAGAGCAGGATATGGCTCACATTCCTGGCGATTTCGGCGAAACTCTCGATCCGCTGGCCGCGTCGGAAGGCGAACAGCGACGGCGCGTGCGGCGCCGGATCGAAGGCAGGCGACCGGCTTGTGCCCATCACCCGCCACGCCGGATAATCCGCCGCGATCTGGCGCGCCGTGAAGCCGAAACCGAAACAGAAAAGCCGCTTCGTCATGCTATTCCTGTTTCATCGGCATGGCGCTCCGGCCAAGCACGACCTGCGCGGAGACCGACTGCTTGACCGAGACAAGAAGCTCGGCCCCGCCCTGCGAGCCCGAGGATTCGGCCGCCATGCCCGATTTCATCATCATCGCGCGCGGCGCAGCGTCCATGGCCTGCACCGGATAGAGCTGCACGAAATCGACCTTGCGGACATGATAATCCGCGCCCGGCATTACCTTGTTGAGCCGCGCAACTTCATCGAGCGCCTGCTGGTAAATCTGCTCGCGCAAATCCGCCTTCAGTTTCTCGAACTCGGCGAGGGAAGGCGTGAAATCCACATCTGAAATGTTGACCTTGTACCCCGGGCTGCTCGCTTCCTTCGCCCTGTCCTGCAGGCCCGAGATCGCGGCTTCCGGAATGCGCGCCTCGGCAGTGACATACCAGCGGTTCAGGCCGGTCTGGTCGAGCTGCTGCCGCGAGGAGGTAATGCGCCAGTCGACATCCTTGGCGAGGGATTGCAGCGAGCCGTCAATCTTCTTTTTTAGCGCGTCGGCGCCTTCCTGCTGCTGGACAAGCTCGATGAAGACGGAAACCCGCGCCGTATCGGTTTTTACCCAGCCTTCGCTCGTCAGGTTGAGGACGACCTGGTCCTGCTGGGCGAAGGCGCGGTGAGGCATGTCCGCCGCCGCGGCAAGAGGGGCAAAGCTGAGAAAAGCAACGGTAGCGATAACCAGTCTGTTCATGGTAGAACTCCCAAAATAATCAATCCGTTTCGGCATGTAAGGTCGAATCAAGACCAATTTAAGGCATTTTATGCGCGCGCAAACCCTCTTCCTCTTTCTTGCACCGGCAATCTCGCTCGCCCTCCCGCTGTCCGCCGCGCTCGGTGCGGGTGCCGCGGATGGGATCCGGACGCAGGAAAGCGAGTATGAAGCCTGCCTCACGCTCACACGGCGGGAGCCGGAGAAGGCCTTTGAATCCGCCCTCGCCTGGCGCGATTCCGGGGGCGGATTTCCGGCCCGCCATTGTGTCGCGCTGGCGCTGGTGGCCATGAAGAAATATGATCATGCGGCGCTGACGCTCGAGGAACTGGCGGAGGATATGCAGGCGGCAGGCTCCGATCTTGTCGTCCCGGTGCTGACGCAGGCCGCCAATGTCTGGCTTCTGGCGGAGGAATATGAACGGGCCAACGCGGTTGCCACGACGGGGCTCGGGATCGAACCCGAAAATATTGACCTTCTCATCGACCGCAGCCGGATTCTCGCGCGCGTCGGCGACTACAAGCGCGCCTTCGATGATCTCGATCTCGCGCTCAAGCTCGACCCGGCCCGCGCCGATGCGCTCACCTTCCGCGCCGCCGCCTGGCGCCAGCTCGGGGATGATCTGCGGGCGCTCGAGGATGTCGAGCTCGCCCTGTCGCTTGAGCCCGACCTCGCCGATGCCCTGATCGAGCGGGGCATCCTTTACCAGAAATCAGGGAAAACCGATCTCGCCCGGACGGACTGGCTCCGCGTGCTTGAGCTTGTCCCCAACTCCCCGGCCGGCGACGAAGCCCGCCGCCATCTGGAAGCCATCGACGTCAACAAGGATAAATAGCGGCGTCTACCCGCCCATCGCGAGGCGGCGGCGGTATTCCAGCGCTTCGGCAATATGGGAGCGGGTGACGGCCTCGCTTGCCTCCAGATCGGCGAGGGTGCGGGCGACCCGCAAGACCCGGTGATAGCCGCGCGCCGAGAGTTTCAACTTGCCGATGGCGTCCTGCAACAGGTGTCGCGCCGGCGTATCCAATTCAACGAATTGTTCCAGAATTTCCCCTTCCGCATCGGCGTTGGTTCGGATAGGTGTCGCGTGATCGATATCCTTATAGCGTTCACGCTGGATTTCCCGGGCCCGAAACACGCGCGCGGCGACCATCTCCGTCGTGTCCGTCGGCGGCGGCAGGGTCAGGTCTGCGGCGGAAACGGCGGGCACATCGACATGGATATCGATGCGGTCCAGCATCGGCCCGGATATGCGGGAGCGGTACTCCATTGCGCATTTCGGCGCCCGCGCGCAGGCCAGCGACGCATCATCCAAATGACCGCAGCGGCAGGGGTTCATCGCCGCAACAAGCTGCATCCGCGCGGGATAGGTGACATGCAGGTTGGCGCGCGCAACGACGGCCTTGCCGCTCTCGACGGGCTGGCGCAGGGATTCCAGAACCTGGCGGTTGAATTCCGGCAATTCATCGAGGAAGAGAACACCGAGATGGGCGAGCGAGACCTCTCCCGGCTTCGCGCCACGGCCACCACCGACCATGGCGGCAACCGACGCCGAATGATGGGGATCGCGAAAGGGACGGCGGCGGGAAAGCCGGCCCTCCTTCATCTCGCCGGCAATACTGGATATCATATTGACTTCCAGCGCTTCGGCGGCATCGAGCGGCGGCAGCAGGCCGGGGAGCCGTGACGCCAGCATCGATTTGCCCGACCCCGGCGGCCCGGTCATCAGCAGGTTATGTCCGCCCGCCGCGGCAACTTCAAGCGCCCGCTTCGCCGTTTCCTGCCCCTTTATGTCTTCAAGCTTGAGAGACAGCACCTCATCGAGGATGTCGCCATGCGCGGGCGGGGTCAGCACCTGCGTTCCCTTGAAATGATTGATGAGAGCGAGCAGGCTTGGCGGCGCCAGCACCTCAAGCTCCCCCGCCCAGGCCGCTTCCGGGCCGGAGGCTTCGGGGCAGATGATGTTTCTGTCCTCCGCCACGGCGGCGACGGCCGCGGGCAGCACGCCGGAGACCGGATTGCAGCTCCCGTCCAGGGACAGCTCGCCCATGACGTAGTAATCATCCAGCTCATCGGCGGGGAGGATACCCATCGCCGCCAGCACGCCAAGCGCGATGGGAAGATCGTAATGCGCGCCTTCCTTGGGCAGGTCCGCCGGGGCGAGATTGATGGTGATGCGTTTGGGTGGCAGGCCGACGCCGAGGGAGGTCAGCGCCGCGCGCACCCGCTCCTTGCTTTCGGCAACGGATTTGTCCGCAAGGCCGACGATGGTGAAGGCGGGCAGCCCGGAGGCCATCATCACCTGCACATCCACCTCCCGCACGTCGAGCCCCTGAAAGGCAACGGTCTTTATCTTTGCCTGCATACCAATTTTCAGAATATTACCGCATCATGCGTTCAACGATAGCATGTGCCGCAAGATTCTTCATGGTTAAAATTGACAGGAAAATGTCAGTAATTGCGGGCGGCTTTTACCTTTTCCTCGATCCGGTCCCAGATGATGGTTTCCAGTTTGGCATCGTCGAAGCGGTTGATTTCCTGAATACCGGTCGGGGAGGTGACGTTGATTTCCGTGAGATAATCCCCGATCACGTCAATCCCGACGAAAATCAGCCCCTGCTCTTTCAGCGCCGGACCGATGGCATGGCAAATCTCTTCCTCCCGCGCGGTAAGGGCGGATTTCATGGCCTTTCCGCCGACATGCATGTTGGAGCGGACCTCGCCTTCCTGCGGCACCCGGTTGATGGCGCCGACCGGCTCCCCGTCCACGAGGATGATGCGTTTGTCGCCGACACGCACTTCCGGCAGGTATTTCTGCACGATCATCGGCTCGCGGTAGAACTGGGTGAACATCTCGCAGAGCGCCGTCAGATTTTCATCCTCCGGCTTGATATGGAAAATCCCGGCGCCGCCGTTGCCATAGAGCGGCTTGACGATGATATCCTTGAATTCGGCCCGGAACTCCTTGATTTCCTGCAGGTTCGAGGAAATCAGCGTTGGCGGCATGATGCCATCGAAATGGGTCACGAACAGCTTTTCCGGCGCATTCCGCACGCTGACCGGATCGTTGACCACCAGGGTCTGCGGATGGATATGCTCAAGAAGATGGGTCGCCGTGATATAGGACATATCGAAGGGCGGGTCCTGGCGCATCAGCACCACATCCATGGTCGCAAGGTCGATCCGCTCCGCCTCGCCGGCGGTGAAATGATTACCGAACTCCCGCTTGAGCTTGATCGGGCGGGCGCGTGCAATGATGCGTCCCTGTGAGAACGACATATCCTGCGGACCGTAATGATACAGGCCGTGGCCGCGCGCCTGCGCCTCCAGCCCGAGGACGAAGCTGCTGTCCCCGTTGATATCAATATTTTCGATGGGATCCATCTGGATGGCTACGGCAAGACTCATTCTTCACGACCTTCTGTTTATTGTGATGCGCCGCTGTTGTTTCTGTGGCGGGAGCCTATCCCGCCCGAGCCATCGGTTCAAGCCTCGTTCAGCTCCGATTTCAATTTGACATAGCTGACGATATGACGGACGCCGGAAATCTCCTTGGCGTGGTTCTTGACGCGCTGCAGTTCCGCCTCGTTCTGGGCGATCCCCATCAGGTAGACCGTCCCGTCCACCGTATCGACGGAATAGTTGATGTTCATGATTTCCGGATCGCGCAGCAGCAGCAGTTTCAGTTTGGTCGTGATCAGGCTGTCGGACGCGAAATTCGAGAGGCCCTCGCTATCCGCCACCTTCACTTCGTTATGCAGTTCCTTGACGCCCTTGACGCCCCAGATCAGCCGCGAGATTTCCACCCGGTCTTCCGGCGTCGGCACCTCGCCGGTTATCAGGACGACACCGTCGATCACCGTGGTCGAGGTGGAGGTGAACATGGGCTCGCTCTTCTGGAAAATGGCGTTGCCGATCTGGACCTTGATGGTCGCATCGTCAATCACCGTGCCGACGGAGCGTTCCTCCGCCACGGCGACGCCGCCGATTGCCGCACCACCAAGGATCACCGTCGGCGTGCAGCCGCTCAGGGCAAGGAGGGAGGAGAGAGCGAAGAGAGCATAAGCAACAAATTTCATTCCGGTACGCCTTTAACTATGATTGTCCGGCCACTATAAAACCAATTTCCGCCGGTTGAAAGGGCTTGATCGCCCTATTCCCACGCCGCCACGACATGATGGGGCAACCGCCAGGCCGAGGTGACCAGCAGCACGTCGAAGCGAACATTCAGACCATTGAATTTTGGCCTTTCCATGACGAAGGCTTCGAGTGCCCGGGAAATGCGCCGCCGCTGTTTGGCGCTGATGGCATCCGCCGCATCGGTGATTCGCGCGCGCGCCTTGACCTCGACGGCGATGAGAAGATCACCGCGGCGGGCGATGATGTCGATTTCGCCGAAGGGTTTGCGGTAGCCGCGGGCAACGATATGATAGCCCTTGAGCCGGAGCAGGCCCGCGCCCAGAAACTCGGCCCAGCGCCCCCTTATATAGGCGCGCCGCCGTTTGCGTTTAAGCGCGTCTTTCGACGGATGTGCCAAAATGTCGCCCCATAATGCCGTTAATGATACCGCGTTCAACAATTTGCTTGCCCGCCTGACGGGCCTTACCTAGTCTTTTGGATCAGGAGTCCTTTAGAAAACCAGCGGAGTGGAAAGTTGCTTCCCGGAAAAACTGTCATGGCGTTACTTTACCAGTTCAATTGGAGATCCGTGGGTTCCCTCTGCCTTGCCGGTATTCTCCTGCTCCTGATCTCCGCCTGTCAGCCCGCCAAGGTGAGCGAAAGCGAACAAAAGGACATCAAGGAAGATACCACAAATGCGAAAGGTGCCCAAGATCTCAAGGACCTGCTGCCGCCGAAACGCACGCCGTCCTATGAGGATCTTGCCAATACGCCGACGGTTGATCCGCTCGCCCGCCTGATCGAGCCGGGCCCCGCCGTTACCGGCCTGCGCGCGCCCGCGCCGGCGGGCCTAACCGAGCCCATAAAAATCGCCATCCTGCTACCCCTGTCCGGCCCGGCGGCGGCTGTCGGCAATGACCTCCTGAAGGCCGCGAATATTGCCCTTTTCGACCTCGCGAACGGTCAGGTGCAACTTCTCCCCTTCGATACGCAAGGGACGCCGCGCGGGGCGGAAAGCGCCGCGGCGGAGGCACTCGTCTCGGGCGCGGAGCTTATCCTGGGTCCGCTTTTCTCCTCTTCCGTTGCCACGGTCCGGCCGCTTGCGCAATCGCGCGGTGTCAATGTCATCACCTTCTCGACGGATACGACGGTTGCCGGTGACGGGGTCTATGTGATGGGACTGACGGTCGGACAGCAGATCCGGCGGGTGATGGAATTCGCCTACCGGCAGGGCCTGTTCAATTTCGCGGTGCTCGCGCCGAATACGCCCTACGGCGACGCGGTGGTCCGGAATGTCACCGAAACCACGGGCACTCTCGGCCTCTTCCTCGACCGGACAGTGCGCTATCCGGCCAATGTCGCGCCAGGATCGCAGGAACTTCACGAAATCGCGAAAACCCTCGGCGATTACGATCTCCGGCACAGGCAACTACTCAAGGAAATCCAGCTCTACAAGAGCAAGGAAGACGATCAGTCGAAGGATTATGTCAAACGGCTGGAGAAGCTGGATACGTTCGGCGAGGTGACGTTCGATGCCCTGGTCATCCCTGAAGGCGGCGCGCGCCTGAAGGAACTGGCGTCGCTCCTCTCCTATTACGACGTCGATCCGGAAATCGTGCAGTTTATCGGCACCGGCCTGTGGGAAGATCCGTCCCTGTCGGCGGAACCGGCGCTGGTGGGCGGCTGGTTCTCCGCCCCCGCCCCCGCCAAGGCGGCGGAATTCCGGAAGCGGTTTGAAAGCCTCTATGGCTATCAGCCGTCCCGCATTGCCAGCCTTGCCTATGACGCCATGGCGCTTGCCGGTATCATGGCGCTCGATCCCGTCGATGCCCGCTTCAAGCGCGAGGATATTGAAAACCCCAGCGGCTTTACGGGATATGACGGCATCTTCCGCTTCCCAGAAAACGGCGTGGCGGAGCGCGGCCTTGCGGTGCTGGAAGTCGGACCGAAGGGGCAGCTTGTACTGGAACCCGCCCCGGACAGCTTCGCGCCCGCGCTAAACTAGGATTTCCGGCAGCAGGCTATTGAGGACGAGACGGCCGCGATCCGTTGCGCGCAGCCGCCGCTCGTCCATCTCCATCAATCCCGCGTCTATCAGCCGACCGAGCCGCGGCTGATCCAGAAAGTCGGTTATGGGCGCCCCGATGGCAGCGGAGAAATTCTCGAACCAGACGCCTTCGGCAAGTCGCAGCCCCATCAAGAGCAGTTCCTCCGCGCCCTCAAGCGGCCGGTCGAGCGGTGTTTCCGCTTCCGTGCCATGGCCCGCGGACTCGACCGCCGAAAGCCAGCTTTCCGGGCGCTTCCTCTGCTGCGAGGCCGTTCTCACCCCGCCGCGAATTATCCGCCCATGCGCACCCGGACCGACGCCGATATATTCGCCATAGCGCCAGTAAGTGAGATTGTGGCGGCATTCGAATCCGGGCCGGGCATGGTTTGAAATCTCATAGGCCGGCAATCCCGCCGCCGCGCATACCGCCTGCGTCATCTCGAAAAGCGCTTCGGCATTCTCTTCGGGCGGCAGGGCGAAGTCACCCCGGCGGACGGCACCGGCAAATCCCGTATTGGGCTCGATCGTAAGCTGGTAGAGCGAGAGATGATCGCCCGCCAGAGAGAGCGCCCGCTCAAGATCGGTCCGCCAATCCTCGATGATTTGTCCCGGCAGCGCATAGATCAGGTCGAAGGAGATATTGGCGAAGGTCTCCCGCGCCAGCTCGATCGCCTGCAACGCCTCACCGACGGAGTGCTCCCGCCCAAGGAATCTCAGCGCCTCATCCCGCATCGACTGCACCCCGAGGGAAAGCCGCGTCACCCCGGCCCCGGCATATCCTTTAAAAGACGCCGCCTCGACCGAGGTGGGGTTGGCCTCCAGCGTGATCTCGATATCGCTGGCAAAGGCGAAATGCGATCGCGCGCCGTCGATCAGCGCCCCGACCGTCTCGGGCGCCATGAGCGAGGGGGTGCCGCCGCCGAAGAAAATACTGGTCAGCGTTTTTTGCGAGGATTGCCGCGCGAAATGTTCAAGCTCCCGCAGCAGCGCCGCGGTCCAGCGCCGCTGGTCAACCGTCTCACGGACGTGGCTGTTGAAATCGCAATAGGGGCATTTCTTCCGGCAGAAAGGCCAGTGAAAATAAAGTCCGAAGCCGGGATCAGGGGCCCTATTTTTTGTCGAAGCAGGCATCGATCAGCTGCCGGAAGGCGTCGGCACGGTGGCTCATGGCATGCTTTTCCTCCGGCGCCATCTCGGCGAAGGTCACCTCATACCCGTCGGGCTGAAAAACCGGATCATAGCCGAAGCCCTTGTCGCCGCGCGGCGGCCAGATGGCCGTGCCCTCGACCGTTCCTTCAAAACTCTCCACATGGCCGTCGGGCCAGGCGACGGTGAGCGCGCAAATAAACCGGGCGCGGCGCTGCTCTGGCGTCACGGCGCCAGCTTTTCGGAGTTCGTCCTCAACCTTCTGCATGGCGAGCGAGAAATCCTTTGTCGGTCCCGCCCAGCGCGCCGAGAAAATGCCGGGCGCGCCGTCAAGCGCCGCCAACGCAAAACCGGAATCGTCGCTGAGCGCCGCCATATTCGCGCCCCTTGCCGCGGCCAGCGCCTTGATTTCGGCATTGGCGATAAAGGTCGTCCCGTCCTCCACCGGTTCCGGCAGGCCAAGATCACCGGCGGAGACAGGCGTCACGTCGAAGGCCGCCAAAAGATCGCCAATCTCGCGAAGCTTGCCCGGATTATGGGTGGCGACGACGAGCTTCGAGCCGTCGAATTTCCGATGCCCACTCAAATGCCGAGGGCCTGGCGCTGCAACACGCACAGATCCTTAACGCCCTTCTTGGCGAGCGAGAAGAGAGAGGCGAATTCCGCCTCGCTGAACGGATTTTCCTCAGCCGTGCCCTGAATCTCGATGATCTGCCCTTCCGAGGTCAGGACGAAATTAGCGTCGGCCTGGGCATTGCTGTCTTCGGGATAATCAAGGTCGAGAACGGGCGTGCCCTGATAGATCCCGCAGGACACGGCCGCGACCTGCCCCTTCATCGGGATTTCGAGAATTTTCCCCTGCTCAACCAGCTTGTCAAACGCCTGATAGAGCGCAACATAGGCCCCGGTGATGGAGGCCGTGCGCGTGCCGCCGTCGGCCTGGATAACATCGCAATCGACGGTGATCTGGCGTTCGCCGAAGCCTTCGAAATTGACGAGCGCCCGCAAGGACCGGCCAATCAGCCGCTGAATTTCGACGGTGCGGCCCTGCTGCTTGCCCCGCGCGGCCTCCCGGCCCATGCGCGATCCGGTGGAGCGGGGCAACATGCCGTATTCCGCCGTCACCCAACCCTTGCCCGTATTGCGCAGGAACGGCGGCACCCGATCCTCGATACTGGCGGTGCAGAGCACATGGGTATCGCCGCATTTGATGAAACAGGACCCTTCGGCATTCTTCGCATAGCCGGGTTCCATAACGATGTCGCGCAATTGGTCGGGGGCTCTGCCGGAGGGGCGCATGAAACTTCCTTTACTTGAGATTATCGGTCGGCGCCTGTTGTACCCGCTGCACCAGATTGACGCAAGCCTCCCGCGTCACTACATTCAAACGGCAAGAAGGAACCGCCGTCAGGCATGAAAACGATATGACGATACAGGAACTTAATGAACGCAGCCGCGTCGTCTTCCGGCATATAGTCGAAACCTATATGCAAACCGGGGAACCCGTCGGCTCGCGCACATTGTCGCGCATCAGCGAGCTGGACCTTTCGCCCGCGTCCATCCGCAATGTGATGGCGGACCTCGCGGACGCCGGTCTCCTGTATTCTCCCCATACCTCCGCCGGGCGGCTGCCGACACAGCAGGGGCTGCGGCTGTTCGTCGACGGCATCCTCGAAATCGGCAATCTGACCGAGGCCGAGCGCGCCGATATCAAGGCGCGCTGTGCCGTCGAAGGCCGCAATATGGAGGAAATGCTGGGCGAGGCCTCGTCCATGCTGTCGGGACTGTCGAACTGTGCCGCGCTGGTGATCGCGCCGAAAAGCGACAGTTCGATCAAGCAGATCGAGTTCGTCCGCCTCGGCGTCGACCGGGCCCTGGTGATCATCGTCACCGCCAACGGCATGGTCGAGAACCGGGCCATCGAGCTGCCGCCGGGCCTCAGCGATTCTGCGCTGCGCGAAGCGTCCAACTATCTCAACGCCAAATTTGCCGGGCGGACCCTGCAGGAGGCGAAACAGGAGATTCAGCGCGAACTCGACAATCATCAGGCGCAGCTCGACGAATTGACGCAGGATCTGATCGCCCATGATATCGCCAGCTGGGGCGGCGGCGAAACGCTGATCGTCCGCGGCCATGCCAACCTGCTCCAGAATGTTCAAGCCCTTGAGGACCTTGAGAAAATCAGGGAACTTTTTGACACACTTGAAGTCAAGAAAGAACGGATTAAATTGCTGGAACTTGCCGAGGCCGGCCGCGGCGTCAAAATTTTTATTGGTTCGGAGAATAATCTTTTCTCGCTTTCCGGCACCTCAATGATTATCTCTCCCTACCAGAACAGCCGCGAACAGGTCATCGGCGCCATTGGCGTCATTGGCCCGACACGGCTAAACTATGCGCGTATCGTGCCGATGGTGGACTATACCGCGAAAGTTATTGGTAAATTGCTGGACTAAGGTCGAGATTAGGAAGCAGACAGGATGAATGAACCCAAGCAGCATCCCCTGAACGATCAGGAGGAACAGGAAAAAATGTCACAGGCAGCGGACACGCCGGAAACCGAAGCGGCCCCGGAAACAGAGGCAGCGGAAGACGGCGGCGAGAACGATATCGTCGCGGCGAAAGACGCCGAAATTGCCGAATTGAAGGACAAGCTGCTCCGGGCGATGGCGGATGTCGAGAATATGCGCCGCCGCACCGAGCGTGAGAAGCAGGATGCGCATACCTATGCGGTGACAAAATTCGCCCGGGACATGCTGGGCGTTGCCGACAACCTGCGCCGCGCGATCGAGAGCATTCCGGCGGCGGCCAGGGAAAATCCCGACGTGAAGAATGTCCTGCCCGGCATCGAATTGACGGAATCGGAGCTGCTCAACACGCTCGAGAAATACCAGATCCGCAAGATCGATCCGAAAGGCGAGAAATTCGATCCCAATCTGCATCAGGCGATGTATGAGATCGAGGATCCGACGGTGGAACCCGGGACCGTCCTTCAGGTCACGCAGGCCGGCTTCGTCATCGCCGACCGTCTGTTGCGCCCGGCCATGGTCGGCGTTTCCAAAGGCGGTCAGAAGCGCAGCGAAGCCCATGTCGACGAAAAGGTGTAGCCCCGGCGCTATGCCTTGACCGCGGCGGGACGGCGGCGGCCACGATATCCATCGATACTGTAGATTATCAGGCTCAGCCAGATCAGGCCGAAGGCGATCAGCCGCGACTGGTCGAACGGCTCGTTGTAGATATAAACGGCGATAAAGACATGCATTGTCGGTGAGAGATACTGCATGACGCCGATTGTCGTGAATTTGAGATAGCGCGCGGCGGTCGTGAACAGGATGAGCGGCGTCGCCGTCACCACGCCCGTGCCGATCAGCAAGAGGAAACTCCCGGTGTCGTAAAGAAAACCGCCGCCGGTCTCCCCGCTGGTGGCCGGATCCACGGTGAAGGTGAGATACAGCAGAAAACCCAGCGCGAGGGGAAAGAGAAGCGTCGTCTCGACCACAAGACCGACGGCGCTGTCGGTGGCAACCTTCTTGCGCAGCAATGCATAGAAGCCGAAGGAAAAGGCGAGCACGAGGGAAACCCAGGGCAGATATCCGAGCTGGATCGTCAGGATCGTCACCGCCGCGACGGCGAGAAGGATCGAAACCGTCTGCCACCGGTTCAGCCGCTCGCCAAGGAACAGCATGCCGAGAAGGATATTGACGAGCGGGTTGATATAATAGCCGAGGCTGCCCTCGAGAATGCGGTCATTGGTGATTGCCCAGATAAAGGTCAGCCAGTTTCCGCCGATCAGCGCCGTCGTCAGCACAAATACCGACAGCCTTTTCGGATCGCGGTAAATCTCGATCAGCTGGCCGACCTTGCGCATCATCACCACCATCAGCAGGACGAAGACCGACGACCAGATCGCCCGATGCGCAATCACCTCCATCGGCGAGACATGGGAAAGCCACTTGAAATACACGGGCGCCCAGCCCCAGACGATGAACGCGCCGAATGCGCTCAGCAGTCCACGGGTCTCGTCCGGAGAGAAAAAAGGCGCGGCGGGGCGGTTCCCGCTACTCGGCGGCTCGCTGGTCAATCGAATTCCCTGTTATAACTTATGGTTTTATCGCTCCTCCCTCGTAACAGAGCAATTCGGGTAGGTAAAGCGGGGATAATGCATGGCTGGCATTCTTTTGCTGACGCGCGATGCCGCGCTTGCGACTGCAATATTATGGCACGCTTTGGCCATTCCAGCCCTTGCACTGAAATTGTTTCGAACTTATATACACGGCAACAAACGCAATGTTTTGACTCCCGGGGATCGCCTTGGTGCATGATGTGGCCATGACGGTCTGCCAATATTAGAGAGGATATGATGGCTAAAGTAATCGGAATCGACTTGGGAACGACCAACTCCTGCATCGCCGTTATGGACGGCAAGAATGCGAAGGTCATTGAGAATTCGGAAGGCGCGCGGACAACCCCGTCGATGGTCGCGTTCACGGAAGATGGGGAAAAGCTCGTCGGACAATCGGCAAAGCGTCAGGCGGTGACGAACTCGCAAAATACCTTCTTCGCAATCAAACGTCTTATTGGACGCCGGTTTGACGATAAAACCACCCAAAAAGACAAGGAGATGGTCCCTTACGAGATCGTCAAGGCCGATAATGGCGACGCCTGGGTCGAATCCCGCGGCGAAAAATACTCACCGAGCCAGATTTCCGCCTTCATCCTGCAGAAAATGAAGGAAACCGCGGAAAGCTACCTGGGTGAAAAGGTAACCCAGGCCGTGATCACGGTTCCGGCCTATTTCAACGACGCCCAGCGTCAGGCCACGAAAGACGCGGGCAAGATCGCCGGTCTTGAAGTGCTGCGTATCATCAACGAGCCGACGGCCGCCGCCCTTGCCTATGGCATGGACAAGGCGAACCAGACCGTTGCCGTCTATGACCTTGGTGGCGGTACGTTCGACGTCTCCATCCTTGAAATCGGCGATGGCGTCTTTGAGGTCCGCTCGACCAATGGTGACACCTTCCTCGGCGGTGAGGATTTCGACCTCAAGCTGGTCGACTATCTCGCCGATGAGTTCAAGAAGGAACAGGGCATCGACCTGCGCTCCGACAAGATGGCGTTGCAGCGCCTGAAGGAAGCCGCCGAAAAGGCGAAGATCGAACTGTCGTCTTCCCAGTCCACGGAAATCAACCTGCCCTTTATCACCGCCGATGCCTCGGGTCCGAAGCATATGCAGCTGAAGCTGACCCGCGCGCAGTTCGAGCATCTGGTCGAAGACCTGATCAAGCGGACGCTGTCCCCGTGCGAAAAGGCATTGAAAGACGCCGGATTGCAGAAAGGCGAAATCGACGAGGTTATTCTCGTTGGCGGCATGAGCCGTATGCCCAAGGTGATCGAGGCGGTGAAAACCTTCTTCGGCCGCGAGCCGCACAAGGGCGTGAACCCGGACGAGGTTGTCGCCATTGGCGCCGCGATCCAGGCCGGCGTGCTGCAGGGCGACGTGAAGGACGTTCTGCTGCTCGACGTGACCCCGCTGTCGCTCGGCATTGAAACGCTGGGCGGTGTCTTTACCCGTCTGATCGACCGCAACACGACGATCCCGACGAAGAAGAGCCAGACCTTCTCGACCGCCGAGGATAACCAGCAGGCCGTGACCATCCGCGTGTTCCAGGGTGAACGCGAAATGGCAGCGGACAACAAGCTGCTTGGCAATTTCGACCTGACGGACATTCCGGCCGCGCCGCGCGGCGTACCGCAGATCGAGGTTACCTTCGATATCGACGCCAACGGTATTGTCAATGTCTCGGCAAAGGACAAGGGCACCGGCAAGGAGCAGAAAATCCAGATTCAGGCCTCCAGCGGCCTGAGCGAGGAAGATATCGACAAAATGGTCAAGGATGCCGAGGAGCATGCCGCCGAGGACAAGGCCCGCAAGGAAAAGGTCGAGGTGCTCAACCAGGCCGACAGCCTGATCCACGCGACCGAGAAAACGCTTGCGGAAGCGGGCGATAAGGTCGGCGACGATGTGAAGGGCCCGATCGAAACGGCGCTTGGCGAATTGAAGGAAGCCAAGGACGGCGACGACGTCGAGGCCATCAAGTCGAAGATGGAAGCCCTGCAGGCCGCCTCCATGAAACTTGGCGAAGCCCTCTATGCCCAGTCGCAGGGCGACGCCGGCGATGCCGCCGGGGCGGAGGACGCACAGTCGGAAAGCAGCGCATCGGATGATGACGTTGTTGACGCCGATTTCGAAGAAGTCGACGACGACAAAAAGGACAAGTAAGGATTTTGTTAGGGGGAACCCGCTAAGATCCTGTCTTCCAACATACCGCCTCGATCCCGGAATTCCGGGTCGGGGCGGCATTCGTTAAGTGATAGAGTTGATGGCCAAACGCGACTACTACGAAATTCTTGAGGTGGACAGCACTGCCGAGGCGGCGGCGATCAAGTCCGCCTACCGCAAGAAGGCGATGCAGTATCACCCTGATCGCAATCCCGGTGATGCCAAGGCCGAAGCCGCCTTCAAGGAAGTCAATGAAGCCTATGAGGTCCTGAAGGACCCGCAAAAACGCAGCGCCTACGACCAGTATGGTCACGCCGCGTTTGAAAACGGCGGCGGCCCCGGCGGCGCCCGCGGTTTTGGCGGCATGGGCGGTTTCAGCGATATTTTCGAGGACCTCTTCGGCGACTTCATGGGCGGCCAGGGCGGCGGACGGGCCCGGGCGCCGCGCGGCGCCGATCTTCGCTACAATCTCGAAATCTCGCTCGAGGATGCCTATCACGGCAAGAAGATGGAACTGAAAATCCCGACAACCGCCCCTTGCGAGAGCTGCGACGGGACGGGAGCCGAAGCGGGATCGGAACCGGCGACCTGCGAAAGCTGCCATGGCGCCGGGAAAATCCGCGCCCAGCAGGGCTTTTTCACCATCGAGCGCACCTGCCCGACCTGCCAGGGCCAGGGTCAGGTGATCAAGAACCCCTGCAAGACCTGCCGTGGCCAGGGCCGCGTCCACCGCGAGAAAACCCTTTCGGTCAATATTCCGGCGGGCGTCGATGATGGCAACCGCATCCGCCTCTCCGGGGAAGGCGAAGCCGGCATGCGCGGGGGCGCGCCGGGCGATCTCTATATTTTCCTGACCGTCCAGGATCATCGCATCTTCCAGCGCGACGGCCAGAATATCCATTGCCGGGTTCCCATCCCGCTGACGACGGCGGCGCTTGGCGGCGACATCGAGGTGCCGACGCTTGACGGCGCGAAGGCGAAGGTCAGCATTACCGCCGGCACCCAGTCGGGACGCAAGTTCCGCCTCCGTGGCAAGGGCATGCCGGTGATGAATTCCCACAGCCACGGCGATATGTATATCCATACGATTGTCGAAACCCCGGTCAATCTCACGAAGCGCCAGAAAGAACTCCTGAAGGAATTTGAGGCCGAGGGAAAGGGATCCCACAGCCCTGAATCCGAGGGCTTTTTCGCCCGCGTGAAGGATTTTCTCGCTGACCTGAAAGACTGACCGGCGCCGCGCCGCAATCGCATCTCGCAACTTTCCTCCGTCTGTGGTAAATCCAGTGCGCGAGACGAAAGGTGTGTGACATGAGCGATTTAAGGATAGGAATTGTCGGGGCGGCCGGCCGCATGGGGCGGATGCTGGTCCGGCAGATCGACAGCACGGCCGGATGCGTCGTTTGCGGCGGCACCGAGCCGGCGGGATCGGATTTTCTCGGCAAGGACATGCAGTCCCTCGCGGGGCTGGAACCATCGGGCATCCTCATCAGCGACAATACCGCAAAACTGTTTGACGAGGCCGATGCGGTCATCGACTTCACCATGCCCGCCGCGTCGATCGCGCATGCGGCGCTGGCCGCCGAAAAGGGCAAGATCCTGGTTATCGGCACCACCGGCATCAGCAACGAACAGCAGGCGGAAATCACGGCCTGCGGCGACCGGGCGGTTATCGTCCAGGGCGCGAATATGAGCCTTGGCGTCAATCTGCTCGCCCAGCTGACACGGAAAGTCGCCGCCATTCTCGATGACGATTTCGATGTCGAAATTCTCGAGATGCACCATCACCACAAGGTCGACGCGCCCTCCGGCACCGCGCTGCTGCTTGGAAAGGCCGCCGCCGCCGGGCGCGGGGTCGATCATGACAGCGTCGCCGATCGCGGCCGGGACGGCATTACCGGCGCCCGCAAGCGCGGCGATATCGGCTATGCGGTGCTGCGCGGCGGCAATGTGGTCGGCGATCACACGGTTATCTTCGCCGCCGAGAACGAGCGGATAGAGCTGACCCACAAGGCGGGCGACCGCTCCATCTTCGCCCGCGGGGCGGTGCGCGCCGCGCTCTGGGCGCGGGGCAAGCCGGCCGGCAATTATGACATGATGGACGTACTCGGGCTCGCAGACTGACCAAGGTCACCGGCGCGATAGGCGCGCAGCGTCCTGGTGATCAGATCGCGGACCTCCAGCTTTTCCTCTTCTCCGAGGAAGGCGCCAATCTCGTAGGCCAGGCCGCGATTGACCAGCTGCAGCCTGCCCTTTTCGATCAGCGCCCGCGCCCAATAGGCGTCAAACGCCACCGCCTTTTCCCGGCCGTCCGGGGCAATGCGGGTAATGGTGATCCGGTCATCGCCGATGCGGATCGTCTCGAACCGGCGGGCGGCGCGGAAATTGTAGCGAAAGGCGAGGTAGATCAGCACAACGTCAAGCCCGAAGAAACCGAAGATCGGCCAGGCGCCAAGCGACCAGAACAGCAGCCCCGTCACGAAACTGATACCGGTGATCAGGCTCATCAGAACGAGAAAGCCGGAGCGCGAGAGGCTCTGGTTCGGGTGAAGCGAGAGAAAGAGGGCATCCGCCGCGCCGGGCGGCGCGTTGTCGTCCGCTGTCATGTCATCCTGTTTCGCCACCCGCATCCTCCATATTGATTATTGCGCATGAATTCCGCCTATGCCAATAAGATAGAATGAAAAAAGCCGATATCAGAGAATTTTTTCGACGTCTTCAGGAAAACAATCCGGAACCGCAAGGGGAACTCGACTATGTGAACCCCTTCACCCTGCTTGTCGCCGTGGTGCTGTCGGCGCAGGCCACCGATGTCGGCGTCAACAAGGCGACGGGACCACTGTTCGCCGTGGCCGACACGCCGGAGAAAATGCTCGCCCTCGGCGAGGAGACGTTGCGCGATTACATCAAGACCATCGGGCTTTACAAGACGAAGGCGAAAAACGTCATCAAGCTATGCGAGGCGCTGATCCGCGACCATGGCGGAAGGGTGCCCGAAACCCGCGAAGAGCTGGAAAAGCTGGCCGGTGTAGGCCGGAAAACGGCAAATGTGGTGCTCAATATCGCCTTCGGGCAGCCGACAATCGCCGTCGATACCCATCTCTTTCGCGTCGGCAACCGGACCGGCCTGGCCCCCGGCAAGACGCCGCTGGAGGTCGAGAAGAAGCTTGAGAAAAATATCCCGAAGGAATATCTCCGCCATGCCCATCACTGGCTGATCCTGCATGGGCGCTACATCTGCAAGGCGCGAAAGCCCGAATGCTACCGCTGCCTCGTCGCCGATCTCTGCGCCTTCAAGGGAAAAACCGTCGACTAACGGCAGTCAATGCGCGAGGCCGCGGCGTCACGACGCCTTTTTCGCGATAAAGGCCTCTTCCGCGCCGACGGCACGCAGATGATCGTTGAAGCATTGCTTGCGATCCAGATCGGAGAAGGAGGCGACGCTGCGGCCATTGATCGCGATGTAGCGCACGACCAGCGAATCGCCTGATCCGCCCGGATAAAAGAACAGATGCAGCGCGCAACCGGGCGTCAGATACTGCCAGACTTCCGCCGGGCTGTCTTTCCGTCTCATATTGGGATCACCGAAGGCCTTCATGATTTCCGCATCGCTCCGGCCGACGACGACCTCCGGTTCCAGCAGGATCGGCGGCTTGATCGCGGCAACGGCGGGCGGGGCCTGTTTTTTCGGCGCGGGCGCCGTCATCGGCTTCGCGGGCGTCGCCGCCACCGTCTTCTGATCGCCGGATTTTGCCGCGGGGGCCGGCGGCGTTTGCGCACAGGCGCCAAGCCCGAGAGCCATGATGAGGAAAGCTGTGGATACAGCCTTCATCGCGTCGCCAGTTCCCGGCCCTTTGGAACGCTGCCCACCCGCTTCTTATAGAGATGCACCATTGCCGCCGTGGCCACGATCGGCGCGACCAGATTGACGATCGGAATGGTCAGGGAGAAGGCGATGACGATGCCCATCATATACAGCTCCGTCGCGTTCTTCTTGCGAAGCCGGGTCACCTCCTCCATGTCGTGGTGGCGAATGGCCACCATCTGGAAGTATTCGCGGGCGATGAGATAGCCGTTCAGGAGATAATAGACGAACAGATTGATCACCGGCACGAAATAGAGCGGCAGCACGATGATATTGCAGACAATGACCAGCGCGAGAAACTTGACCGCATCCCAGATACTGGACAGCAGCGGGACATTATGGGCCGGCGCATCCTGGGGATAATGCTCTTTTTCGACCGCATCGGAAATATCATCGAGAAACAGGCCGATCAGAGCACTGATAACCAGCGGAAACAGAAAAAAGCCGCCGAGCAGGAAGCCGAGGCCGGCCAGAAAGCTGATGACCGTATTGACCCAGCCATATTCAAACTCGGGGACCAAATTAAGGGATTCCGATGCGCCAAAGCCGACGAGAATGAAGATACCCGCCGTCAGCGCCAGGGCCTTGAGAAGAACCGAGCGGAACGCCTTGTCATCGAGCTGGCCGATGGCCTTGGTAATTGCGGAAAACAAATTACGCCCTTTTGTTTTTCAAACCAAAATACTGCTGGGTCATGTATGTGTTTATTTCCTCCGTTGCAAGAATTTTAAGGCTCAGGCGGGGGTTATCGGATCAATGGGAAGGCGCGCCGCGAAATCGTGGTCGCGTTCGAACGCATAGGCGGCCTGAAGCACGCGATCCTCGCGCGCATTCGGTCCCATGATCTGCAAACCGACCGGAAGGCCGCTTTTCGTGAAGCCGCAAGGAATTGAAATCACGGGACAATTGGTGACCGTCAGGATCGACGGCAGCGCCAGCCAGGACATATAGTTATCGAATTTCACCCCCGCGACTTCCTCGACATAGCGTTTCTGATGGCTGAACGGCGGCACGATCGAGGTCGGCGTCAGAAGGAAATCATATTCGCTGAAGAATTTGACGACCCGCTGATAAAGCGCCCCCTGCGCCCGCTGCGCAGCGCCGATCTCGTCGGCCGTCAGTTTCGCGCCCTTCTCGACATTCCAGATGACCTCGGGCTTCAGCTTGTCGCGATGCGCCTTCAGGAGCGGCGCGTGATTGGCAATGAAAATCTGCGCCCGCAGGGTCTGGAAGATTTCCTCTCCGTCGTGGAGATCCGGGCAGGCCTCCTCGACCCCGTCGCAATAGCGGGCGAAATCCTCCGCCGCTTTGGCGCAGATATCGCGAACCTCCGGATCGATCGGACATTGGCCAAGATCGGGGCTATAGGCAACGCGGCCGAATTTCGGAATGGTCTTCAGGCTGTCGATATAGGAGATTTCGGGCGCGGGCAGGCTGCTCGGATCGAGAATATGCGCGCCGGACATCATATCGAGGAACAGCGCCGCATCGGGCACGTTGCGGGCCATCGGGCCTTCGACAGGGTAGATCGAGAAGGGCAGTCTCAACGGGCCATGCGCCACCCGTTTCGGCGACGGACGCAGGCCAACAATGCCGGTAAAGCTCGCCGGTGTGCGCAGGCTGCCGCCAAGGTCGCTCCCTTGCGCAAGCCAGACCTGACCGGCCGCCAGCGCCGACGCCGCGCCGCCGGATGATCCGCCCGGCGTCAGGGTCGTGTTCCAGGGATTTGTCGTCGTTCCGAAAACTTCATTGAAGGTCTGCCCACCCGCGCCGAATTCCGGCGTGTTCGACTTGCCGACGACGATACCGCCGCGTTCCTCCAGCCGCTCCACCATGACATCGGACATCTCCGCGACCTGGTCGGCGAAGATGGGAGATCCCAGGGTGAACCGCACATCCTTGACCGGAGTCAGATCCTTGATCGCGATGGGAAGGCCATGCAGATGCATTTCCGGCCGGTCGGCGGGATTTTCCTTTTCAAGCCGCGCCGCATGCGCCCGGGCCCGGTCGAAGCACAGCGTCGGGATGGCGTTCACCGCGCCGTCCGTTTCCCCGATGCGCGCCTCGGCGGCGTCGATAAGCTCGCCGGGAGACACCTTTCGCGCTTTCAGAAGACCGACAACGTCGGTTGCCGTCATTTTTGTTAATTCTGTCATTCCGTCGTCCTCTAAATAGTCGCGAGGCGCAAAGCCTGCTTGCTCCGTCGGGCGCAGCGACTATACTCGCCCGGTGCCGGAGTAACGAGTGAGAATATTATGACGAAGCGGATGTTTGACACAACCTGTATCGGCAATGCGATTGTCGACGTGATCAGCAAGGCGGACGATGCCTTTCTAAAAGCCGAGAATATAACGAAAAGCGCCATGACGCTGATCGATATGGCGCGCGCCGAAGATCTCTATGCGAAAATGGCGGCCGGGATCGAAATGTCTGGCGGCTCGGCGGGCAACACGGCGGCCGGCATCGCTTCGCTCGGCGGGAATTGCGCCTATATCGGCAAGGTTCGCGATGATCAGCTTGGCGCGATCTTCACCCATGACATCCGCGCGAGCGGCGTCACGTTCGAGACCGGCAAATCGACCGACGGCGCGGCCACGGCCCGCTGCCTGATCCTGGTGACGCCGGATGCGCACCGCAGCATGAATACCTATCTCGGCGCCTGCATCGAGCTGGGCCCGGAGGATATCGATCCTGACATGATCGCCGCCTCAAAGGTCACCTATATGGAAGGCTATCTGTGGGATCCCGAGAACGGCAAACAGGCGTTCCGCAAGGCCGCGGAGATTTCCCATGCCGCCGGGCAGCGCGTCTCCCTCACCCTGTCCGACAGTTTTTGCGTCGATCGCTACCGCGCAGAATTTCGCGACTTCATCAAAGGCGGGGTCGATATCCTGTTCGCCAATGAGGAAGAGATAAAATCCCTCTATCAGACGGAAGACTTCGATGCCGCCCTTGCCGCCGTGCGGGGCCAGGTCGAGATTGCCTGCCTGACGAGAAGCGAAAAGGGCTCGGTCATCGTGACGGAGACCGAATTGCATCAGATTCCGGCCGATAGGGATATCAAGGTGGTGGATACCACGGGCGCGGGCGATCTTTTCGCGGCGGGCTTCCTCTATGGCTTCACCAACGGTCACGACCTTGCAACAAGCGGGCGGATTGGCGCCATGGCCGCCGCGGAGGTGATCAGCCATTACGGCGCGCGCCCGGCGGTGAGCCTCAAGGAACTGCTCCAACAAAAACTGGCCGCCGCATTGTAAGCAAGGCAACTGAATGGAATTGTCGACGGGTCTGAAGCGAAAAGCGGTATCGGTGCGAAAGATCTTCCGGCCGGACCGGATTCGTCTGGCAAGCGGGTTGGTGTTGATGTTCTTCCTTGCGGGGCATCTGATCAACCACGCGCTCGGGCTGATCTCGCTGGACGCCATGGAGGCCGGACGCGACATCTTTCTCGGCTTTTGGCGGAGTTCCCCGGGCACGGTCCTGCTGATTGCCGCGATGAGCGCGCATATCATTCTCGTCTTTGTAAAGCTGCTCCGCCACCGGTCATACAGCCGCCTGCCCGCGCGCGACATCGTCCAGATCATTCTTGGCCTCCTGATCCCGCCGCTTGTCATCCTGCATGTGATCGGCACGCGCGTCGTCCATGAAGTCTTCGGCGTCACTGACAGCTACGCCTACTTGCTGTTCTCCATCTGGGTTGCCACCCCCGTCTATGCCTTGCAGCAGAGCATCGTGCTTCTTGTCGCCTGGCTTCACGGCTGCATGGGCATTCATTTCTGGCTCCGGCTGAAGCCGTGGTACAGCCGCCATGTCACGCTGCTCTACAGCCTTGCGCTGATCCTGCCGATCCTCTCGCTGAGCGGCTTCATCAATGGCGCCAACGAGCTGGAGCATCTCTATGCCGACGCCGCCTGGCGGGAGGCCTTCTTCACCGAGATGAACCTGCCCCCGAACCTGGAGGGATGGGCCTATGAGGTCCGTGACATCGGTTATTGGGTCATTTTCGCCGCCCTCGGGCTGTTGCTGGCCAGCCGGATTTACTGGCTGATCCTGTACCGGCGGCGCAAGGTCAATGCGATTTCCTATCCCGACGACAAGGTCGTGCTGGCCTCGCCGGGCCTCACCATCCTGGAGGCAAGCCTGCTTGGCAATGTTCCCCATGCGCATGTGTGCGGTGGCCGCGGACGATGTTCCACCTGCCGTGTCCGGGTGACGGAGGGCGCCGACAATCTGAACCCGCCGAGCGACAAGGAAACCGCCGTCCTCCGCCGCGTCGGTGCGCCCGAGGGAACCCGCCTCGCCTGCCAGAGCATTCCGGCCGGCGACGTTGCCGTCATTCCGCTGCTGCCCGCCACCGCCACCGTGCGCCAGGCGTTCAACCAGCCGGGCTACCTGCAGGGGCAGGAACGGGAAGTTGTCATCCTGTTCGCGGATCTGCGCGCCTTCACCAAGTTTTCCGAGCAGAAACTGCCCTATGACGTGGTGTTCGTGATCAACCAGTATTTCCGCCATATGGGCGAGGCGATCGAGGCCAACGGCGGCCATCTCGACAAATTCATCGGCGATGGCGTCATGGCGCTTTTCGGGCTCAATGAAAACAGCCGCGAGGCAAGCCGACGGGCGCTCAACGCCGCGCGGGCGATGGCGATGGAGCTGGAAATCATGAACCGCAACCTCGCCTCCGACCTGCCGAGCCCCTTGAAGATCGGCATCGGCCTTCATCTCGGGCAGGTGATCGTCGGGCAGATGGGATATGGCCGCGCGACCTCAGTTACGGCGATCGGCGATCCGGTCAATACCGCGAGCCGGCTTGAGGCGCTGACGAAGGACTATGCCAGCCAGCTAATCTTCTCGGGCCAGGTGGCGGAACGGGCGGAGGAGGATTTTTCAGACCTGCGCCATGAAAGCGTGGAAATCCGCGGCCGGATCGAGCCCCTCGGCATCTATATCGTCGATGACGCGCGCCGCCTGCCGGAACTCCCTGTTTGAGGCGGCTTGAGATTGCGGGAAACGGGGCTTACATGCCCCGCGCCATGCTGCCTTCCTTGATCCGCTGACCGCCCATGATATGGACATGGAAATGCGGCACGATCTGGCCCGCATTTTCCCCGTTGTTGGTGACCACCCGGTATCCGCCGTCATGCAGTCCCAGCGACCTGGCGATCTCTCCCACCTTGATGAAAAAATTCCCGATCTCTTCGGGGGATCCATTGGCCGAAAAATCATCCATGTCGATATAGGGCCGCTTCGGGATCACGAGGACATGGACCGGCGTTTTCGGCGCGATATCGTTGAACGCGAGGACCGCTTCATCTTCGTAGACGGTGGTATTGGGGATTTCCCCCCGCAGGATTTTCGCAAATATATTGTCGTTGTCATACGCCATTATCGTTCCTCTTCTCCGCTTTTGCGCGCCGCCTTTTCCGCAAGGCCGGACTGCCCTTCCCGTTGCGCCAATTTGGCATAAATATCCGTCGGGTCAATGCCGGCATCCGCCCAGAGCACCGCCAGATGATAAAGCAGATCGGCGCTTTCGGAAATAATGTCATCGCGATCCTCAAGCGCGGCGGCGATGGCCAGCTCGACCGCCTCTTCGCCGACCTTCTGGGCGATTTTCGCCGCTCCCCGGGCATAGAGCGACGCCGTGTAGGAACTCCCGGGGTCCGCCCCCTGCCGCGACGCCACCAGTCGGTATAGCCGCTCCAGCCCCATCTCTTCTTTCTCGCTCATGCCGCTTCCTCCTCTTCCAGCCGGACCGCAATCCCCGCATCGCGCATGGCCCGCTTCGCTTCCGTGATCGTAAACTCGCCGAAATGGAAGATCGACGCCGCCAGCACGGCCGTCGCATGACCGTCGCGAATACCCTCCGCCAGATGGTCGAGCGTGCCAACACCGCCCGAGGCGATCACCGGAACGGATATGGCGTCGGCAACGGCCCGGGTCAGCGGAATGTTGAACCCGGCGCGCGTTCCGTCCCGGTCCATGGAGGTGAGCAGGATCTCCCCCGCCCCGTAGTCGGTCATCCGCTTTGCCCATTCCACGGCATCAATGCCCGTGGGCTCGCGCCCGCCATGGGTAAAAATCTCGAACTTACCGGGCGCCGTCTGCTTCGCATCGATGGCGACGACGACGCATTGGCTGCCGAACTGCTCCGCCGCCTCGCGCACGAAATCGGGACGCTTGACCGCCGCGCTATTGATCGAGACCTTGTCGGCTCCTGCCAGCAGCAGCTTGCGCACATCCTCCACCTGCCGGACGCCGCCGCCGACGGTAAGCGGCATGAAGCATTGCTCCGCCGTCCGCCGCACCACGTCATAGATGGTCTCGCGATTGTCGGAGGTGGCGGTGATATCGAGGAAACAAAGCTCGTCCGCGCCCTGCGCATCATAAATGCGTGCCTGCTCCACCGGGTCGCCCGCATCGATCAGGTCAACGAAATTGACGCCCTTGACGACGCGGCCGTCCTTGACGTCGAGGCAGGGAATGATGCGGGCCTTAAGCATTTGCGCCCCTCACCAGAGCCAGGGCCGCCGCCGGATCGATGCGCCCGTCATACAGCGCGCGGCCGATGATCACCCCTTCGATGCCGCTTGCCTGCACGGCAAGGAGGTTTTCGATATCGGCAATTGATGCCACGCCGCCGGAGGCAATCACCGGGATGGAAATCGCCGCCGCAAGATCGCGCGTCGCCTCGACATTGACGCCCTGCAGCGCGCCGTCCCGGTCGATATCCGTATAGATGATGGCCTCGACCCCCGCATCCTCGAACTTGCGGGCAAGATCAAGCGCGGAGGTCTCGCTTGTCTCCGCCCAGCCCTCGACCGCGACCATGCCGTCACGCGCATCGATACCGACGGCAATATGCCCGGGAAACCTTTTGCAGGCTTCCTTCACCAGCCCCGGATCACGGAGCGCGATGGTGCCGAGAATGACCCGGCTCAATCCCTTGCCGAGCCACATGTCGATGGTCGCCAGATTGCGGATGCCGCCGCCGAGCTGAACCGGCACGTCCGTCGCGGCGAGAATTTTCTCGACCGCCCCCGCATTGACCGGCTTGCCTTCGAAGGCGCCGTTGAGATCGACAAGATGCAGCCGCTCAAACCCCGCATCGCGGAAGGCCCGCGCCTGGTCCGCCGGATCGGTATTAAACACCGTCGCCGCCGCCATCTCGCCGCGCAGGAGCCGGACGCAGTTGCCATCCTTCAGGTCAATCGCCGGGTAGAGGTTCATGATCGTCACAGCTCCGCCAGTTCTTTTTTAAAGTAAAAGCCGTCGACATAGCGCTCGCCATTCCAGGCGTAGTTCTTTTTCGTCGCCCATTTCTCGTAGCCGTTCGCCTCGAGAAGCGCAATGGCCGCCGCCTGGGTTTCGCGCACATCAACCTCGAGGACCTTGAAGCCCTGCTCCCGCGCGCTGTTTTCAATGACCGCAAGAAGACCGATGGCAAGGCCGTGACCGCGCGCATATGGCGCAATGAAAAAGGTCGCAACCTGCGCGATATGGGCCCCCGCCTCGTTATTCGAAAACGGTTTCACAAGCTGGCCGGAGCCGACAATACGCCCCTCGAAACGGGCGCAGTAAAGCTCGCGCACCGGCACCATCAGGACGCCTCTCCAGAAATTCTCCTGAACGCTGCGGCGCGGCGGCGTCAGCCAGCCGAAACCGTTGCCATCGATAATGGCTTCCTCCGCCGCCTCGCAAAGATCGTCGAGATCCGCCTGGCTGAATTCGGTTATCGCCTCGATAACCGGCTGCTGAATAGGTCTGGAGCGATCTGCCATCAGGGGGTCCACCTTAAAAAGTTCTCGATCAGCCGGAGCCCGGTTTCCTGACTTTTCTCCGGGTGAAACTGGGTGCCGATCATGTTGTCGCGGCCGACGATTGCCGTCACCGGCCCGCCGTAATCCACGGTCGCCAGAATATGCGCCGGATCGCGCGCCGCCAGATGATAGCTATGCACGAAATAGGCGTGGCAACCGCTTGCAATGCCATCGAAGAGCGGATGGGCCGCCCGGAATTCCAGTTCGTTCCAGCCCATATGCGGAATTTTGAGGTCCGGATTGTCCGGCGCCAGTTTGACGACATCCCCGCCGATCCAGCCAAGCCCGTCCGTCGTGCCATGCTCGATCCCGCGGTCCGCCATCAGCTGCATGCCGACGCAGATGCCAAAAAACGGCCGGCCTTTTTCGATGACCGCCTCCTGCAGCGCCTCGACCATGCCGGCAACCGCCAGAAGGCCGTTCTTGCAGGCGCGGAAGGCCCCGACGCCGGGCAGGACGATGCGGTCGGCGCGGGCGACTTCGTCGGCATGGCTGGTGACATTGATCTTCATAGAAAGACCGGCGTCGCGGCAGGAACGCTCGAACGCCTTCGCGGCGGAGCGGAGATTCCCCGAGCCATAATCGATAATGACAGTTTCCATATCAGGTACAAATCCTCCGGCGGAGACGCCGGGCTCTGAAATTACAGGCTGCCGCCCAGCACGCCCTTTGTCGAGGGAACGGCGTCGGCGCGGCGTGGATCGATTTCCGTGGCGTCGCGCAGGGACCGCGCGAGCGCCTTGAAGCAGCTTTCCACGATATGATGGTTATTGGTTCCGTAAAGATTTTCCACATGCAGGGTGATGCCGGCGGCCTGCGCGAAGGCCTGGAACCATTCCTTGAACAGTTCCGTGTCCATCTCGCCGAGCTTGTCGCGGCTGAACTCCACCTTCCATATGAGATAGGGCCGGTTGGAGATATCGAGCGCCACCCGCGTCAGCGTCTCGTCCATCGGGATAAGCGCGGATGCATAGCGGCGGATGCCCTTGAGGTCCCCGAGTGCCTTGGCGAAGGCCTCCCCGATCGCAATGCCGGTATCCTCGGTCGTGTGGTGATAATCGATATGCAGATCGCCTTGCGCGCGGACCTTCAGATCCATCAGGCTGTGGCGCGACAGCTGTTCCAGCATATGATCGAGAAAACCGATGCCCGTCTTGACGTCATAGACGCCGGTGCCGTCGAGATTGAGCTCAACCTCGATATCGGTTTCTTTCGTCTTCCGCTTTACCGTTCCTACGCGCATGGAATTTCCTTCCGGCCTGGCATCTCGCCGCGTGAATGTCTGGCGAGGATATAGCAGGATCGGTGAGGAAAACCAAGCCTTTGCAGCGCATGGCCGCGCAAAAGACCGAATATTATACGCCGATCACTTTGTCCGGAATAGTCACCGCCGGCGGGATATCGCCGCTGGTCCCGTCACCCGTTGTCGCGTCGGTCCCGCGGCCGGCCTTGATCAGCTCCTCCGCATGGTTGAGCGCAAACTCGATGCGTTGGGCAAGTTCCTTGTAGTTGTCCCGCGCGGCATCGACATGGATATAGCTCAGAATCTCGAATATCGCCCGAAGGTTCGAGGCTTTTTCCGCCGTTTCGTCCAGGGCATCGCGTTCGGTTGGCATCGGTTTCTCCTGCGTTGTGCTTTGGCTTCCCTGGGATGACGTCCGGCACCGGCAATTGTGAAGTCCGGTATCGGCAAAAATACAGGCGTCATCGCCGGCAACGCCCTTTCAACCTTGACCCTTGGCGGAAAATGGTTACATCGTCAGGGCAACCCCAATTACAGAAGAGTTTCTATGTCCGAAAAAATTGACAGCTGGCACGGGACGACAATTCTGTCTGTGCGCAAGAACGGAACCGTTGTCGTCGCCGGTGACGGGCAGGTTTCGCTCGGTCAGACGGTGATCAAGTCCAATGCCCGCAAGGTGCGCCGGATCGGCGCCAAGAATGACGTGATCGTCGGGTTCGCCGGCGCCACCGCCGATGCCTTCACACTGTTCGAGCGGCTGGAAGGCAAGCTGGAGCAGCATCCGGGCAATCTTACCCGCGCCTGCGTCGAGCTGGCCAAGGACTGGCGGACCGATAAATTTCTCCGTCGGCTGGAAGCCATGATGGCGGTCGCCAACCATGAGGTGTCGCTGATCCTGACCGGCACCGGCGACGTTCTGGAACCCGAAGACGGCATTATCGCGATCGGATCGGGGGGCAATTATGCCCTTGCCGCCGCGCGCGCGCTGGTCGACCGCGACGACATGGAGGCGGAGGATATCGCCCGGAAAGCCATGGCGATCGCCGCCGGGATCTGCGTCTATACGAACGAAAATGTAATCATCGAAAGTATCGGTAAAAAATGACAAGTCTATCGCCACGGGAAATCGTCTATGAGCTTGACCGCTTTATCATCGGTCAGTCGGACGCCAAGAAATCCGTTGCAATCGCCCTTCGCAACCGCTGGCGCCGCCAGCAACTGCCCGAAGAGCTGCGCGAGGAAGTCCTGCCCAAGAATATCCTGATGATCGGCCCGACGGGCGTCGGCAAGACCGAAATCTCCCGCCGCCTCGCGAAACTCGCCAATGCGCCGTTCCTGAAGGTGGAAGCCACGAAATTCACCGAGGTCGGCTATGTCGGCCGGGATGTCGAGCAGATTATCCGTGACCTGATCGAAATCGCGCTCAACATGGTGCGCGAGGCGCAGCGCCAGCAGGTCGTCGCCAAAGCGGAACTCGCCGCCGAGGAGCGGGTTCTGAACGCGCTGGTCGGCGAGAAGGCCTCTCCCGATACGCGGCAGAAATTCCGCAAGATGCTGCGCGAGGGCGAGCTCGACGACAAGGAAATCGAGCTGGAGCTGGTGGATACCGGCGGCATGGGCCTTCCCACCTTCGACATTCCGGGGATGCCCGGCGCGCAGATGGGCATGCTCAATCTCAATGACATGCTGGGCAAGCTCGGCGGACAACGCACCAAGCCTCGGAAAATGCTGGTGAAAGACAGCTACAAGGTGCTCATCGACGAGGAGAGCGACAAGCTCCTCGATGAGGATGCCGTTGTCCGCGACGCCATCAAGCTCGTTGAAAATAACGGCATCGTCTTCCTCGACGAGATCGACAAGATCTGCGCCCGCAGCGACCGCCAGGGGGCCGATATCAGCCGCGAAGGCGTGCAGCGCGACCTGCTGCCGCTGATCGAAGGCACGATCGTCAGCACGAAATACGGGACGGTGCGCACGGATCACATCCTGTTCATCGCCTCCGGCGCCTTCCATATTGCCAAGCCCTCGGACCTGCTGCCGGAGCTTCAGGGTCGCTTGCCGATCCGGGTGGAGCTTCGGGCGCTGACCAAGGATGACTTCAAGCGAATCCTCACCGAGCCGGAAGCGAGCCTGATCAAGCAATATGTCGCGCTGATGGAGACCGAGGAAGTGCATCTTAACTTCACCGATGATGCCATCGACGCCATCGCGACGATTTCCGCGGATGTCAACGCGGCGATCGAGAATATCGGCGCCCGGCGGCTGCATACGGTGCTGGAGCGAGTGCTCGAGGAGATCAGCTTTCAGGCGTCCGACAAGGGCGGCTCGGTGGTCAATATCGACAAGGAATATGTCGATGAGCATCTTGGCGAGCTGGCGACGAATATGGATCTTTCCAAATTCATCCTCTGATCGAAAACACCGGCGGGATCAAGCCCCTTTGAACTTCGCCGGCCTTTTTTCGGCCATTGCCTGCTTTCCCTCCCGGAAATCATCGGATTGCAGGCAGTCGGCCTGAAACCGCCGCGCCTTTGCGATGTCAAGCTCCCCGCGGGCGATATCGTTCAGCGTTTCCTTCATGCCGCGCAGGGAGAGCGGGGCAAGGCCCGCAATATCCTGAACCAGCGCGTCGGTCCGCGCCGCCAGCGCCTCCGGTTCGACGAGGTAGTCGAGAAAGCCGATGGCCTTCAGTTCCTCGGCGGGCATTTTCTCGACCGTCAGGAACAGCCGCTTCGCCGGACCGAGACCGAGCCGGGCGACGGCGCGGGCAAGGCCCGCCGGCGGATAATGAATACCGATGCGGGCCGGCGGGATAAAGGCACTCATCGTTGTGATGCCGATCCGGAAATCGCAGGAAAGCGCGAGATCCGCCCCGCCGCCATAAACCCCGCCGTTGAGCGCGCAAATCGTCGGAAAGGGCAGCCGCTCGACAACATCCGTCAGCTGCTCCAGCGGATTTTCATCGAAATTATACCGGCCGAGCTCGCCAAGGTCGGCGCCCGCGCAGAAGCTCTTGCCCGTGCCGGTCAGCACCATCACCCGGAGCGATCTGTCCTCCGCCTTCCCGGTAAGTTCCTCCCGCAGCGCCTTCATCGTCGCCGGCGAGAGTTTGTTATGCTGCGCGGGATTATCAAGGCGCACTCTAAGAGTGGTATTTTCAACGGCTATATGAAAAGATGCGCCCATCACCAGTATCCTTTTTGCTTTTCTTGAGTTGAGCCGACCATAAAGAGATTGCCGCAGCCGCGCCATGCAAAATAATCAAACAATTGAATTTCGGAAGACCTTGTCATGAATTTGCGCCGCCTGCGCATGGGCCTCAAGACCGTCCTCGGCCTCAAGAAAGAGGGGTTTTTTATTCCCTACCGCTATGCTTCGAGCCTGCCGGACGCGGGCGAACGCAGGCCCTATCCCGCGATTGCGGCGTTGATGGCGGCGCGGGAGGAGCAATTTGCGGAAATTCTGGACAGCCTCGCCGCCTACGCGGATGACTTCAAGACCTTCGGCACGGCCCCGCCGCCGGACCCGCGGTTCGAACAGGACTGGTTCCCGAGGCTGGACGCCGCCGTCGCCTATGCCATGGTGCGGCAGAGAAAACCGGCGCGCATCGTCGAGGTCGGCTCCGGCCATTCGACGCGCTTCATGGCCCGCGCGATCAAGGACGGCAATCTCGCGACGAATTTCACCGCGATTGATCCGGCGCCCCGCGCCTCTATCGAGGCGCTTCCCATCACGATCGTCCGCAAGACGCTGGCCGACGCCGGGGAGGCATCGTTCCGTGACCTTGCCGCAAGCGATATTCTCTTTATCGATTCCAGCCATATCGCCATGCCGGGGAGCGATGTCGATGAGCTGTTCCTGAACATCCTCCCCGCCCTGCCGGACGGCGTTTTTATCCATATCCATGATATTTTCCTGCCCGACGACTATCCGCCAAGCTGGGACTGGCGCGGCTATAACGAGCAGCTTCCCGTCGCGACGATGTTGCTCTCCGGCGGATATGAGCTGCTCTTCTCCAGCGCCTATGTCGCGAGCCGGATGACGGATCACCTTGCCCGCTCCGACATCAGCGGATTGCCGCTGCCCGACGGGGCCTTTGAAACAAGCCTCTGGCTCCAAAAACGACTGATCACGCAAATATGAACCTTTTTGCTTTTCAATTACCCGAAAAAAGATTCATATGACGGGAATGTGGAAAAGCCTTCTAAGAACAGTTCTCGGCGAGAAGATAGAGGGAAACCTGCCCGCCCGGGTGCAGGAGGCGATTTCCCGCCAGCAGGCCCAGTCGGAAATCCTCATCGCCTGGGTGCAGGTCTTCATTGTCGTCACCTTCTCGATCCTGTATGCGCTGTCGCCGAAAACCTTCGCCGCCGACGTCATGTTCGCGCCGGTCCCCTATGCGCTGATGATGTATGCGCTGTTCACGGCGCTGCGCCTGTTTCTCGCCTATTTTCAAAAGATGCCCTGGTGGTTTATCAGCCTGTCGGTCATCGCCGACATGGCGCTGCTGATGTTCCTGATCTGGAGCTTTCACCTTCAGTATGAACAGCCGCCGTCCTTCTACTTGAAGGCGCCGACGCTGCTTTATGTCTTCATCTTCATCGCGCTCCGTGCCCTCCGGTTCGAGGTGAGCTATGTCCTGCTTGCGGGCGCGGCGGCGGCGGTCGGCTGGCTTGTCCTGATTGGCTATGCCGTGCATGAAGAGGGCGGCATGGCGCAGATCACGCGGGATTATGTCGAGTTCACCATGTCCCACAAGATCCTGCTCGGCGCGGAATTCGACAAGGTGATCAGCATCGTTCTCGTCACGCTGATCCTTGCCCTTGTCATCGTCCGGGCGCGGCGGCTGCTCGTCCATTCGGTCGCCCAGGCAACCGCGGCGGCGGACCTGTCGCGCTTCTTCTCGCCGGAAATCGCCGCGCAGATCACCCATTCCGAAAGCTGGATCGAGCCCGGCACCGGCGAAGCGCGCCAGGCGGCGATCCTCCATTGCGATCTGCAGGGCTTCACCAAACTCTCCATGGAACGGCCCGCCAACGAGGTGATTTCGCTGCTGGCGGAATATCAATCGCGCATGGTGCCCGTCATCCAGAAGCATGGCGGCACCATCGACAAGTTCCTTGGCGACGGCATTCTCGCGACTTTCGGCGCGGCGGTGCCGACGGACCGCTATGCCGCCGATTGCCTGCGGGCGATGGAAGATCTTGCGACGGAGGCCGCCCGCTGGTCGGCGGAGCGCGACGCGGAGGGCAAGGATCCGATGACCGTCCGCTTTGTCTCCGCCGTCGGCGCCATCGTTTTCGGCGCGGTCGGGGACAGCAGCCGGCTGGAATATACGGTGATCGGCGAGCCGGTCAATCTCGCCGCCAAGCTCGACAAGCATGCGAAGGAGGAGCAGGCGACCGGCGTCACGACGCGCGAGGCGCTGGACCTTGCGAAAGTGCAGGGTTACGCGCCGCGAACGAAACTGGAAATCCGCGAAGGGCGGGCGGTCGACGGCGTGAAGGGCACCGTCGATCTTGCGATTTTCCGCGCCTGACCGCCCCTATTTGTAAGGATCGGCGGCGTCGCGCAGACCGTCGCCGAGGAAATTGAACGCCAGCACGACCATGATCACCGGCAGCACCGGATAGATCAGCCAGGGCGTCGTCGCCACCGCGTTGATATTCGTCGTCTCATTGAGCAACACCCCCCAGGAGGTGATCGGCGGCCGCAGCCCGAGCCCGAGGAAGGACAGCGCCGTTTCCCCCAAAATCATGCTCGGGATCGCAAGGCTCGCGCTGGCGATCAGATGGCTCGCAAAGGAGGGCAGCAGGTGCCGACCGATAATCCGCCTGGGCTTCGCACCCATCAGCTGCGCGGCGGTGCAGAAATCCTCCTCCCGGAGCGAGAGGAATTTCGATCGCACGGCACGCGCAAGCCCCGGCCAGTCGAGCAGCCCGAGAATAACCGTCAGCCCGAAGAAGACGAGGATCGGCGACCAGGTCACCGGCAGCGCCGCGGACAGCGCCAGCCAGAGCGGCAGCTGCGGCAGCGATTTCAACAGCTCGATCGTCCGCTGGATGACATTATCGATCCAGCCGCCGTAATAGCCGGAAATGCCGCCCAGGATAATGCCGAGGGTGAAGCTGATGGCGATGCCGATCAGCCCGATGGAGAGCGAAATCCGCGCGCCGTAGATGATGCGCGAAAGAATATCCCGGCCCAGCCGGTCGGTGCCCAGCCAGAAGAAGGACGCCAGCTTCTTGTCATCGGGGCACACCAGATGCAAATTCGCCTTGAACAGGCCCCAGAATTCATACTCATCCCCGGCGCAGAAGAATCGCAAGGGATAGGGCTTGTTGGTATTGACTTCATATTCGCGCTTCAGGGTTTCGCGGTTAAGCCGCTGCTTGTAGCCATAGACGAAGGGTCCGACAAACTCGCCGTCATGGAACAGATGGATCGATTGCGGCGGCGCGAAGATATATTTCGTATGCCGCGTCTGCAAATCATAGGGCGCAAGAAATTCGGAGATCAGGATCGAGAGATAGAACAACAGCAGCACAATCCCGCTGATGACGGCGACCTTGTGGCGACGGAACTTCCACCACATCATCTGCCATTGCGAGGCCATGTAGAAGCGTTCCTGCTCGGCCGTGAATTTCTCCACCGAATAGGGATCGAAGGGCTCGCGGGAATACCAATGCTCGAGCGGCGGCTCCTTGTTCGGTCCGGTCGTGTCCGTCATTTCGTCGCCCCCCCGGTCAGCCTGATACGCGGATCCAGAACCGCCAGCAGAACATCGGAAATAAACATGCCGACAACCGTCAGAAGCGCGAGGAACATCAGCAGCGAGCCCGCCATATACTGATCCTGATTGCGCAGCGCCTCTAGCAGGAGCGGCCCCACCGTCGGCAGGCTGAGCACCATGCTGACGATCACCGAGCCGGAAATCACGTCGGGCAGCAGGTTGCCGATATCGGCGATAAAGGGGTTGAGCGACATGCGGATCGGGTACTTGATCAGCGCCTTCAGCCGCGGCACGCCCTTCGCCTTCGCCGTCGTCACATATTGCTTTTGCAGCTCATCCAGCAGGTTCGCCCGCAACCGCCGGATCATCGAGGCCGTGCCGCTCGTGCCAATGACGATCACCGGCACGATCATATGATCGAAGACCGACATCGCCTTCTCGAAGCTCCAGGGCTGGTTGATATATTTATCATCCATCAGCCCGCCGATGGAAATGCCGAAATAGACGTTCGCATAATAGAGAAGCACCATGGCGAGCAGGAAATTCGGCGTCGCCAGGCCGAGATAGCCGATGAGCGTGAACCCATAGTCGCCGATGGAATATTGCCGCGTCGCCGAATAGACGCCGATGGGAAAGGCGACGATATAGATAAAGAGAATGGTCGAGAAATTGATCAGGAACGACAGGCCGAGCCGGTCTCCTATCACTTCCTTTACGGGCAGGTCATAGGCAAACGACTGTCCCCAGTTGCCCTGGATCAGGCCGGAAAAACCATCGGGCCCCGGCCAGAAACCCATCCAGCGCGCATATTGTTCCAGCGGCGATTTATCGAGCGCATATTGTTCGCGATAGAATTCGATCTTCGCCATCGCCGAGGCGGACTCGCCCTGCGATTTAAGCTCCTCCAGATGGTTCGAAAGATAGTCGCCCGGCGGCAGCTGAATGATGACGAAGGTCAGAATGCTGATCACCAGCAGGGTGGGGATCATCACCAGCACTCTGTGTACGAAATAAGTAAACATTCAACCCTGCCCCGTAAGGTTCCGGGTTTTCCCCGGCGTCGCCCCTGCCCTTTTCGCATTGTTCGCCGAAAAGTCGCGCGCCGTCAACAGCTTGGCCGGAATTAACCGTGGTGAATATGCCGTTGTCATCCGCGCCAATGCCATCCCCTTCCCGCCCGGTTATCTGTCGAACCAGAACAGGTCCGGATGATACACGCCGAACTGGGCGCCGGGATCCCAGTTATAGACCCCTTCTTTCGGGACATTGCGCAGGCTGTTGGTAACGACGACGGGTTGCAGAATGGCACCGACGACCCCGATGGTGAATTGCTGATCGGCATGGATTTCCAGCATCTCGCGCCAGATTTTCGCCTTTTCGTCATCATCCGTTGTCGCCAGCCAGCGTTCATACAGATCGAACAGCTTCTGCGCCTCGGGCAGGTCGATCGGCTCCCCGGACTTCCCCTTGGTTTCGAAATACTGGCCCCATTTCGGCCATTGATAGCTGGTCTGGCTGGTCGGCGCGCGCGTCGCCGGGCTCGATTGCGCCGTCGGGATGCCGTCTTCGAAACCGGACCAGACGGACATCACCGTCTCGCCGGAGAAAATCCGGTTGCGGAAAACCGCCCGCTGGGAGGGTTTCGTGAACAGCTCGACCCCGATCTTTTCCCAGGATTCGTTGATCAGCTCCAGAATGTCCGACTGCTCCGTCTCCTCGCCCGCCGTCTCGATCACGATCGTCAGCGGCTCGCCGTTGGGCAGCAGCCGGACGCCATCGCTATCCCGCGCGGTGAGGCCCATGTCATCGAGAAGGGCGTTGGCCTTGTCGAGATCGAAAGTCGCCCATTTCGTGCGCAGCTCCTCGGTGTAAAAGGGGCTTTGCTTCTGCACCGCGTTGTTGCCCTCCACCGCCAGGCCGAAGAAGAGGATGTCGTTCACCTCTTCGCGGTCAATGGCAAGCGACAGGGCGCGGCGGAACCGCACATCGCGCATCAGCTTGCGCCAGATCGGATCCTCGGCATTGAGATTGGGAAAGAGCGTGAAATGCGACCCCCGCGCCGTTTCCCAAAGCAGAACCTTGTAATGGGAGCGTTCCTCGTTCTCTTTCAGGAAGGTGGCATCCTGAAGTCGCAGGCCGCGCGCCTGCAGATCGACATCGCCCGAGGCCGCCTTCGCCGGGATCAGCTTCCCCTCGGACACCGTGAAAATCAGCTTGTCGATATAGGGAAGCTGGTTGCCTTGCGGGTCGACCCGATGGAAATAGGGATTGCGCTCACCGACAAACCGCGTCGCCGGGGAGGGGGTGACATTGCGCCAGGGCTGCAGGGTCGGCAATTCGGGATTATCGAATTTATACAGGTTATCCAGGCGGTTATGGTTTGCCGCCCAGGATTTCATCATGATCCGCTGCTTCGGCGTCAGCTTCTTCCTGTCGATATGCCTCTCGTGATGATGCTTCAGGTAATGCGCCGGGCGGTAAATCAGCAGCGGCGCCGCCCCGGCAAGTTCCGACAGGAAATTCGGGTTCGGCACGGACCAGGAATAGACAACCGTCAGGGGATCGGGAAATTCGACCACCGGCATTTCACCGTTGATCAGCAGCGACGCCGGCGGTCCCGCCGGAGAGAGCTTTTCGTTATTCGCGATATCTTCCCACCAGTAGCGGAAATCCTCTGACGTGAATGGCGCGCCGTCGGACCATTTATGACCGGCGCGGATCTTCATGGTAAAGATGCGGCCCTCCTCGACGATGACCGATTCCAGGATATCGGGCCGGATTTCAAAATCCGGCGTATAGCCGACAAGACGCGCATAGCCGTTCACGAACATCAGCTTGACGTCGGAGGGATTGCCGATCAGCGTGCGCAGCTCTCCGCCGTATTTACCGAGGGTCTGACCCTCCATCGGCGTGACGACCAGCGGATTTTTCGGCAGGCGTTGGTCCATCGGCGGCAAATCCCCTGCCTTCACCGCCGCTTCAAAAAAGGGCACCTCGGCCTGCGCAGCATGAAGGGGCGCCAGCGCCAGCAGCACCGGCAACAGCAGTCCCATCCCCAATTTGCGCATCCCGATCACAATTTCAGCTCCGTCACGTCCGTATTTTCATGCACCCGCACATAATGCCCCCCTCCAATATCCATCATAATCGGGTTGGTATGCAAATCCGCCGTGAAGGGCGCGGGCCAAAGCTCGGGGTTGGAGGCTTTCTCCTCCACCAGATTGGCGAAGTTGAGCCGGTGATTGGGGTCCGGTTCCGGCACCGCGGCAAGCAGGCGCTTGGTATAGGGATGCACGGGATTGGCAAACAGCACTTCCTTCGGCGCCGTTTCGACAAGGCGTCCCTTGCACATCACGGCGATCCGGTCGGCGATATAGTCGACCACCGCGAGATTATGGGAAATGAACAGATAGGTCAGCCCGAGTTCCGCCTGCAAATCCTTCAACAGATTGAGGATTTGCGCCTGGATCGACACATCGAGGGCGGAGACCGGCTCATCACAGATCAGCAGGTCAGGTTTCAGCGCAAGCGCCCGCGCGATGCCGATCCGCTGGCGCTGACCCCCGGAGAAGGAATGCGGATAGCGGCGCAGGAAGCGAAAATCAAGGCCGACGAGGGTCATCAGCTCGCGCACCGTTTCCTCCCGCTCCGCCGCCGTGCCGACATTATGGATGATGAGCGGCTCGGAGATGATGTCATAGACCGTCATCCGCGGATTGAGGGACGAAAACGGGTCCTGGAAAATAAACTGGACCTTGTTGCGGTAGTCGAACAGAGAATCACCGGTGAGCGCGAGCACGTCGATATCCCGCCCGCGGTCATTATAGACCACCTCCCCCTCCGTCGCGGTAAGGGCGCGCAGGATCAGCTTCGAAAGGGTCGTCTTGCCGCAGCCGCTCTCGCCGACGAGGCCGAGACATTCGCCCGGGCGGATAAAGAAGCTGACATTGTCGACCGCCAGAACCTCTCCGGCCGGTTTCGCCCCGAACAGCGAGGATTTGCGCGTCGTGAACCGCTTCGTGAGGTTCGTCACCTTGAGGATCGGCTTCTCGTCGCCACTGAGGATCGGGCGGGGGTTCGCCTGCTCCAGGAACTTGCTGTCGGCATCGCGCTTGATCTCGCGGATCGGCGTCAGCCGCTCTCCCGGTTTCATGTTGAAGCGCGGGATCGCCCGCATCAGCGCCTTGAGATAGGGATGCTCGGGGCTCCTGAAAATATCCTCAAGCGTGCCCTGCTCCATCACCTTTCCATGGTACATGACGATGATCTCGTCGGCCATGCTGGCAACGACGCCGAGGTCATGGGTAATGAGCAGGATGGACATCCCGAGCTGCTTTTGCAGGTTCTGCATCAGATCGAGGATCTGCGCCTGGATCGTGACGTCGAGCGCGGTTGTCGGCTCATCGGCGATAAGCAGCGCCGGGCGGCAAATGATCGCCATGGCAATCATCGCCCGCTGGCGCAGTCCGCCCGAAAGTTCGAAGGGATAGGTATGAAACGCCTGCTCCGGTTCGGGAAAGCCGACAAGGCGGAGCATGTCGACAGTGATCTGCGCGCCTTCCCGCTTCGTCTTCTTGTGGTGGAGATGCAGGGCCTCGGAAATCTGGTCGCCGATGGTATGCAGCGGCGAGAGGGAGGTCATCGGCTCCTGGAAGATGATCGAGATGCGGCCGCCGCGGATGTTGCGCATCTCCTTGCTGTCGGGTTTCAGCTTCGCGATATCATAGAAAACGCCGGGCTTTTCCGGATCGAAGAAGAGGATTTCGCCGCTGGTGATATGCGCGGGCTTCGGCAGGATGGACATGATCGCCTGGCTGATCACCGACTTGCCCGACCCGGATTCGCCGACCAGCGCGACGGTCTTGCCGTCGGGCACGCGGAAACTGACCCCGTCTACCGCCTTGATCGTTCCCTCTGCAACACGAAACTCGACCTTCAGATCCCGCACCAGCAACACATTTGTCATCGGTTCACCGTTCCATACGCAGCCGAACGGCCGTTTTCGGGCCGGGAAATGCCGAGCGCCTGAAGGTTCCGGACCGTCTTCGCGTCCGGCATCAGGCCGTTTCTGGCCGCCGCGCCGAAACTCAGCCGCACCAGCCCTTCGAAATCACTGATTGTTGAATCGATGCCCAATCGCGCGCCCCCGCCCTTAAGTTTCAGCTGCATCCAGCCCGCTTCCCGATCGCGCCGCGTCGAGTAGTAATTCAGGCTGAACCCCTCCAATTCCTCCCAGTTTATTCTCCGATTTACGGGACCGGACATGACAATGCCCGTCCCGCTCACCTCGAAGCGGGTGAATTGCCGGATTACCGCACGAACGCCGAAACCGACAAATACGCACAACAGGAAAACCAGCAAATAAACAATGACAGATATCGGGTTTAACAACAAGAGCGGAACAAGCGTCAGCGCGATCCCGAACCCGGCCCGCACATAACCGCCGAGGATGATCCTTACGGGATAGGCATGGACCGTCGTCATTCGTCTTCCCCCGCGGCCTCCCGCATGAAGGCCGCCTCGGGAAGTCCGTCGATGAGCGCGAGCGCCCCCTCGATGGGGAGAAACCGCACAGCCGGGTGAGCCGTCAGCACCGACAGCAAGCGATAGAGCGCCGCCCAGATATCCTCGTCATGCACCAGATGATGGGTCAGCAGGCCCGTCGGCTCCTGCGGGTCGGCGGGGCCGAGGCGCCGTGACGCCAGATGCCCGACAACCATTTCCAGCAGCGTATCTTCCGCTACCACGCTCCTACCGCCGCGCCAGTCGATCGGATCGACATGGGTGTTGATCTCGGCAAGATGCGGGGCCGCCAGTTCGCCCGCGCGGGCGGTGTAGCGGGAAATGCCGAGATAGCCGAGCCCGGCCAGGGCACCAAGATGGTGGTCCGCGATGCGGTTCCAGGGTGGCACCATTATGGGGACGAACTGGTCGGTGAATATCCGCGTCAGCGTCTCTTTCCCCCTGACGAGGTCGGCCATCGCGTCTTCGGATGCCCGGTTTTCCGGGAATTCCGACTTCTTCTTGCCCTCGGCGGCAAAATTCCGGTGCTGATAGCCGTGCTGGAGAATGGCGCAAGGCTCCAGATGTTCGACCAGTTCCGCCTCCACATCGGCCGGGATGACCGCAAGCGCGAGGGGCAGATCGAAATGCGCCTGCAGGTGAAGCAGCCGTGCCAGCGCCGGCGTCATCCGGGTCGCATCGTCGTCGCGCCACCAGAAGGTGGCGATACGGCCTTCCGATTGCCAGTTGTCAAGCTCCTGCGAGAGGCGGTCCCAATCACTCATCAGTCCGGTTTCGTCCACATTTTCAGCAATTCTATCGTTTTCGCGGCGCCGTTGACATCTATTTCGGCGCGCGCCGGCGGGCCGTTCAGCGCGTCATCCACCCGGGCCGCCAGAATCTCCGGCGTCAGCCCGTCCTCATCGGCGATCTGCAGCACCCCTTTCTCGGCCAGCAGGCGGGCGCGCAGGGTCTGCTCGGTCTCGAGGCCGCCGGCGTAGGGCACGATCACCGCCCGGCACCGGGCATGCAGGGTTTCCATCACCGTATTATAGCCGCCCTGGCTTATCGAGAGGGCGCAGTTCATGAGAAGCGTCGTGAAATCGGGACGCGCGCGCTCGACAATCACGCCCTCGGGCGCAAGGGCGCAAAGTTCATCGAAGATTTCCGCCTCCACCGTGACGCCGACCAGCATCCGCCAGATGCGATCCTTCGCCGTGGTCAGGGCGCGCGCCGTCATCGCAGTCTTGAGAAGGTTGGTCCCGACCGCGCCGCCGCCGCTTGAGACAATCACCTCGCCCGCGCCCGGCGCCGCCGCCCCGCCCCGGACGCCCGTGTGATCGACCACATAGCCGGTATAGAAGATCCGCTCCCGGATCCGCTCTGTATGGGGAAAGGTCTTGTCGAGGGAGATAAGCTCGGGATCGCCATGCACCAGCACATAATCGAAATAGGTCCGGGCGAGATCCAGCATTTCGTCATTGCGGCCGGGCTTCTTCTGCGCGACCAGGATATCCCGGACCGAGGAGATCACGAGCGGACGGCGGCGATCGGCGCGCGCCGCCTCCAGCAGCGGCAGAAGCTCGAACCGCATTTGCCGCCGGCCGAAGGGGAACAGCTCGGTGATCAGGATTTCCGGCTGCAGATCGCGATAGATTTCAAGCAGGCGGTCCGCCCGCCGCTGCCGCCATTCATCGTCGATCTGCTGGCCGTCCTCGTCGACCAGCACCTTGAAATAAAGGTCTGTCGCCCGCGTCGCGGGAAGCTGGATCAGCCGGGCGCCGCCAAGATCGACGTCAATCTCATGCCCGCCGGAGACGACGGTGACATCAAAACCGGCCCGCATCATGTTGCGCGCCAGCGTCGCCGTCCGCTTCAGATGCCCGATGCCCAGCAGATGCTGGACATAGAACAGGATTTTTACCGGCCGCGTTTGTTCCATCATGCGTCTTTCATTTCTATATTGATCCGGAGCGGCGTGAGCCCGCCCCCGGGGCTTACCTCGAACAGATGCCCCGTCGCCCAGTCGAATTTCACCGGCGCCTGCGCGGTCATGTCCCAGTCATAGGCGAGGGATTTGAGCGCGCGGATCACCCCCTTGTGCGTGACCGCGATGGTATCCGTCTTTAGGCTTGCAAGCCAGGGCCGGAGCCGCGCCACCACATCGGCGGGGCTTTCGCCGCCCGGCGGCGTCATGTCGAGGCCGCGCGATTCATTATATCTGAATTCCGCGCCATATTTCGCCCGAAGATCGGCAAGAGTCTCCCCCTCCCACGCGCCCCACTGCATTTCAATGAGCGCCGGTTCGATCTTGATATCTTTCGCCCCCAGCAGCTCCGCCGTCTCGCGCGCGCGGTCAAGCGGGCTCGCCGTCCATTCGAAGCCGCGGAACTCCTCCGGCACCCGTTTGCCCGCCAGTTCCGCCCGCCCGTCGGCGCATAGCGGGATATCCGTCCGGCCCTGGATCTTTTTTCGCAGGTTCCAGTCGGTCTTGCCGTGCCGGATGACGAGAAGGCGCGGCATCACAGAACCCCTCCGATCTGGGATTTCAGCAGCGCCGCGGCGCGGGCGATTGTCCGTTCACGCCGGACGAATTCCCGCGCCTTTTCCCCCATCGCGCGGCGGCGGTCGTCATCCCTGAGCAGCATTTCCACCGCACCGGCAAAGGCCGCCGCATCGCCGGGCGGCGTCAGCAGGCCGGTTTCCCCGTCGCGCACGACATCGGGAACGCCCCGGATATTCCCCGCGACAACCGGAAGGCCGCAGCCTTCGGCTTCCAGAAAGGCCATGCCATAGGCTTCACCATGGGCGGGCCAGACATAAAGATCGGCCATGTCATACCAGGCCGGCACCTGCTCCGGCGTCATGGCGCCAAGAAAGACGGCGCGCCCGCCAAGCGGGGCCAGCGCCGCCTCGACATCGCCCCGCTTCTCGCCGTCGCCAACCAGCAGAAGCTGCCAGTCATCGCCACCGAGACGGGCAAGGCTCTCGCCAAGCTGGCGGTAGGACATCATCTTGTCGCCGCCGCGCATCATCGCGACCGACAGCAGGGTCTTCACCCCCCGCCGCCCGCCGGTCGCCGCCATCGCCGCCGCGGTATCGACCGGGACGGCGCGTTCAAGATAGGTGTCGATATCGATGAAGGGCGGCAGCATGACCAGCGCGTTACCGGGCGACATCAAGGGTTTCAGGCAGGCTCCGTCGAGCGTCGTCATATGAAAGACGATCCGCGCGGAGGCAATGGCGGCGGCGGCGGCCTCGAAACCCGTCTGCCAGTCGCCGCGCGCGCGCTTCGGCGCATGGCTCGCCTCCGCCACGATATAGGGAATGTCGAGCGCCCGGCAGACCTCCGGCCCGATCCAGTCCGGCGCCTTGTGATACAGGTGATAGGTGAACCAGCCGTCGGGCGCGTCATCAGGGCGGTCGCGCCATTTTCTGATCAATTCCGCCGCCTCTTTCGCGCCCTGCGTCTTCACCGCCGCCTGAAAAGCGGGATCACCCTTGCCATCGAAACTGCGCAGGCCGGAGGCGAGCGTCACCTCGAACCCCGCCATCTCCAGCGCCGACCGGAGCAACCGGCCCATCCGCCGATCACCGGAGGGGACCGGATGGTCCGGCGATTTCATCGGCGCGTAGAAGGCAAGCTTCATGATCCGGTTCCGGTCCGGGGCAATTCACCCGGGGCGCCAAGCTTGCGGGCAAGCTGGCCGACCCAGGCGTTGACATCGAAAAGTTTCCTGAGGCGTGCATTCCCCGCGTCCGAGAAGACGCGCCGGAGGTCCGGGTCGCGGGCCAGCGTCAGGAGCGCCACCGTCATCGCCGCCGGATCGCGCGGCTCGACCAGAAGGCCGGTTTCCCCGTCGATCACCAGTTCGGGGACCGCCGAGACATTGGTGGCAACCGTCGCGAGCTTCTGGCTCTGCGCCTCCATCAGCACATTCGGCAGCCCGTCGCGGTCGCCATCCTCGGCAATCCGGCTGGCCAGAACGAAGATATCCGCCGCCTTGAGGGCCGCGAGCACCTCCTCCTGCGGGCGCGCGCCGCGCCAGTCGATGCGCTCGGCAATGCCAAGCTGCTGCGCCTGCGCGCGCAATTCGCCAAGCAGCGGGCCGCCGCCGATATGCGTAAAGCGCCAGTGAAGATCCCCGGGCAATCCGGCAAGCGCGGTCAGCAGATCGTCATATCCCTTTTTCGCGACCGCCCGCCCGACGGAGAGGATTTCAACAGGCGCCGCCGGGTCCGATCCGTCCCGGACATGGCGGCGATCGGGGAATTCCGGAAACCGGGTCATGTCAAGGCCGTGATACATCAGCGACACGCGGGATTTATCCGCCGCCAGACCGGCCAGATACTCGGCATTGACGGAGGTGCAGGTGACGAGCCAGGAAAGCGCGTCCAGCTTTTCGCGCAGCTCCCATTCCGGGGTCGTCCAGATATCCTTCGCATGCGCCGAACAGCTCCAATCGTGGCCAGTCATAAGGCTGGCGTAGCGGGCGACGGAGGCGGGCGTATGCAGGAAATGCGCGTAGACCATGGCGGTGCCTTCGGGCATCTCGGCGGCGAGCACCAGTGCCTGTCCGAACCGGCGCACCCGGTTCGGCGTCAGGTCGCGCCGGAGGTCCTTGAGCCAGACCGACCGCGCCGCCGCATAGCCCGGCAGGCGCCGCGCCTTCCACCAGGATTTCAGGACACGCAGCGGCTCCTGATACAGATATTCCGGCAGATAATTGACCGGCGCCGAGATTTCGTCATTCACGGGATGGGTGGATTTGTCCGTCGGATGACGCAGCGAGACCAGCTGCAGACGCAGACCCAGCCGCTCCAGCGCCAGCAGTTCCTGCGCGATAAAGGTCTCCGACAGGCGCGGATAGCCTTTCAGCACCACGACAACGAGAGGGGCTTGATTTTGCAGGTCAGACATGGCGCTCCGCTTCGGAATGGATGTACCGGCATTGTTAAGGGCAGATCGGCTAAATATCAACAAGCAAAGGCGCTATCGGCGCCCATCTCGGTCCCGCAATCATATTTCCCGCTTGCAGCGGAGGATAAAACTATGAAAAACTAAGTCCTCGCTGGGCCCGCGCTTTCTGCGGGATCGATGGGAAGCAGGCAGGTCGCGTTCAATGGAACATAGCATCTACAAGTATATTCTGCGCTACAGCAAGAAGCAGCAGATTATACTGACGTTAATGTCGATCCTGTCTTTCCCGGCGCTTTACTATTATCTCGAGCTGCCGAAAATCATCATCAACCAGGCGATCCAGGCGGACGATATCGCCTTTCCCGTGGAATATGTCGGCGTCGAATTTGACCAGACCGACTTCCTCTATCTGACCGTCGGCCTGTTCCTGCTGATGGTGATCGTCAACCAGGCCTTCAAATATGTGATCAATGTCTATCAGGGCATCACCGGGGAGCAGATGCTGCGCCGGCTCCGTTATGAGCTCTATTGCCGGATCCTGCGTTTTCCCCTGCCCACCTTCAAGAAGAAGAGCGCGGGCGAAATCATCCCGATGATCACGGGCGAGGTCGAGCCGCTTGGCGGCTTTATCGGCGAGGCCTTCGCCCTGCCGATCTTCCAGGGCGGATATCTGGTCGTCATCGTCAGTTTTCTCGTGGTGCAGAACTGGATTATGGCGGTGGCGGCGATTGCGCTCTATCCGTTGCAGGCCTATTTCATCCCGATCCTGCAAAAGAAGGTCAATCTTCTTGGCAAGACGCGCGTGCGGCTGGTCCGCGTCCTGTCCGATCAGCTTGGCGAGTCGGTCAGCGGCGTCGAGGAAGTCCATGCCCATGACGGATCGAACTTCATGCGGGCGAACTTTTCCAACCAGCTCGACAAGATCTATGTCGTCCGCTACCGGATTTACCTGCTGAAATTCGTCATCAAGTTTCTCAACAACTTCATCCAGCAACTAGGCCCCTTCTTTTTCTATGCCATCGGCGGCACGATGGTCATCAACGGAACGCTGGAGGTCGGGACGCTGGTTGCCGCGATCGGCGCGCATAAGGAAATGGCCGCGCCCTGGAAGGAGCTGCTTGCCTATTACCAGCGGCGCGAGGATGCCCGCATCAAATATGAGCAGGTCGTTGAACAGTTTGAGCCGGCGGGGATGCGCGATGAGGATAACCAGCTTATCGAACCGGAGGAAATTCCGGTGCTCGCCGGGGAATTCGTCGCCGGCAATGTCGAGCTTTCGGACGATACCGGCAACAAGATCCTGGACGGGCTCAGCACCCGCTTCAGGCTGGATGAGCGGATCGCGGTCATCGGACCCGCGGGATCGGGCCGCGAAGCGCTGACCCATGTTCTCTCGCGCCTCATCGATCCGGATCGCGGCCGGCTGACGGCGGGAAAAATCAATCTCGTCACCGCGCCCGAGGCGATTGTCGGGCGCAAAATTTCCTATGTCGGCCAGCATGGCTATGTGTTCAACACGACCCTCGGCGAAAATCTCTTCTTCGGCCTCAAGCACCGGCCGCTGCATGAAAAAAGCTATGAGGGCGAGGAAGCGGAAGAGCGCGAGGCCTATATCAAGAACGCGCAGATTACCGGCAATTCGGCGGATGATATCGAGGCGGACTGGCACGACTATGCCCTTGCAGGCGTCAAGAACAGGGAGGAGCTGAACGCCCGCGCCCTCGAAGTCCTCGAGATGGTCGATCTCAGCGAGGATGTCTACCGCCTGGGCCTACGCAGCACGATCGACCCGAAGGAGGCGCCGGAAACGGCCGAGCTGGTCCTGAACGCCCGGCGCCGGTTTTTCGAGAAGATCGAGACCGACCCGAGCCTCAAGAACATGATCGAGGCGTTCGAGCAGGACAGCTACAACACCAACGCCTCGGTCGCGGAAAACCTCCTGTTCGGCACGCCGGTCGGCGATGATTTCGATCTCGACCGGATGGCGGAGAACGAATATGTGCAGAAGATCATCGAGGAAGCGGGGCTGACGGAAACCTTCCTGAAAATGGGCTATCAGGTCGCGACGCTGATGATCGAGCTGTTCGCCGACCTGCCGCCGGATCACGAATTCTTCCAGCTTTACGGCTTTATCTCGTCCGACGACCTGCCGGAATATCAGGCGATGCTGAGCCGCATCGATTCGGAACGGCTCGACAGCCTCAAGGAGGAAGACCGGCTGCGCTTCATGTCGCTTCCCTTCAAGGTCATTCCCTCCCGTCATCGCCTCGGCGTGCTGACCGATGACATCGAGGAAAAAATCGTCGCGGCGCGGCATCGCTTCGCCGAGGAACTGCCGCCGCATCTCAAGGAGAGCGTCGCCTTCTTCGACGCCGACGCCTATAACCCGGCGACCAACCTTCAGGACAATATCCTGTTCGGCAAGATCGCCTTCGGCTATGCGCAGGCCGCCGAGAAGATCGGCGCCGTGCTGGCCGATGTGGTTCAGGAAATGTCGCTGCGCAGCGCCATTATCGCCGTCGGGCTGAATTTCGCCGTCGGTTCCGCCGGCGCGCGGCTCAATGCAACGCAGCGGCAGAAACTCTGCATCGCGCGTGCTATAATCAAAAAACCGGATGTGCTGATCCTCAATCAGGCCACGTCCTCTTTCGACACCGCGACACAGACGCGCCTGATGAAGAACATTCTTGAAGAGTTCGAGGGACGCTGCCTGATCTGGTCGCTCGATCATGCGGAGAAGACCGCCGGATTCGATCATGTCCTGGTCATGCGCAGTGGCCGGGTGGTGGAGCAAGGAAATCCGGAAAAGCTGAAGCAGGGAAGCGGGCCATTTAAAGAAATGCTGTCGGCTTCCTAGAAAGAGAAGGGAGAAAATCGGTGAGCCTGAAAGAAGAAGTTGAGATCCTCCGGCAGATACCGTTGTTTGCGAAAATTGATCCCTCCAAGATCAAGTTGCTGGCCTTTACGTCCGAACGGCTGACGTTTCAGCCCGACGACCTGGTCTGCCAACAGGGCGACAATGGCGACGCCGCCTATTTCATCATGGCCGGCGAGGCCGAGGTCATCGTGGATACCCCCTCGGGTCCGCTGACGGTGGCGACGCTGGGCAAGAATGACGTGGTCGGCGAAATCGCCATCCTGATCGATGTTCCGCGAACGGCAACCATCAAAGCGAAGACGGAGCTGACGACCCTCAAGATCACCAAGGACGTCTTCTTCCGGATGGTAACGGAATTTCCGGAAATGGCGGTGGAATTGATGCGCGTGCTCGCGGAACGGCTGGTGCGGACAACGGACGATCTGCAAAAGGCGAAGGAAATGCTTCGCAACGAGTCCTAGCGGGCGACGGCCCGTCCCATTTGGAGTAGAGTCACGCGTATGAGTAACCCTATCAAGACACCCGCATAATGACCCGTTGGATTTCCGCGCTTTCCGTCTATCGCGACAAACGTATCCTGAGTATCACCCTGCTCGGCTTTTCCTCCGGCGTTCCGCTTCTCCTGACCGCCAGCATCCTGCAGGCCTGGCTGACGCAGGAAAATGTCGATCTCACCTCAATCGGGCTGTTCACCCTCGTCGGGCTGCCCTACACGCTGAAATTCCTCTGGGCGCCGGTCATCGACAATATCCGCATTCCCGTGCTGTCGGCCTTGATTGGCCGGCGGCGAAGCTGGCTGCTCCTGCTCCAGGCCTTCCTGATCGCGGCGACGCTGGCGCTGGCCTTCAGCGACCCGAAGGCGGACCTTTTCCATGTCGCCGTCGCGGCGCTGGTCGTCGCCTTCGCCTCGGCCTCCTACGACATTATCGTCGATGCCTTCCGCATCGAGATCTGCGACGAGAAGAACATGGCGGCGGGCGCCGCGACCTATGTCTATGGCTATCGCGTTGCCATGTGGCTGACCGGTTTTTCCAGCTTTGTCATCGCCGATTATTTCGGCTGGACGATCAGCTATATGGTGATGGCCGCCTTTATCCTGATCGGCACCGTCACGGTCCTGTTCACCGCCGAGCCGGAGGTCGGGGAGACCGCGGCGGAAGAAAAAGCCCCGGCGACGGCAAACGCCTATCTCGACTGGCTGAAAACCTCCGTTATTGATCCCTTCCTCAATTTCATGGGCAAGCCCGACTGGCTGATCATCCTTCTCTTCACCGTGCTCTACAAGTTCGGCGACAGCCTCGCGGGCGCAATGACCAACCCCTTCTACCTGCAGACGGGCTTCACCCTCACCGAGATCGCCGAGATCGTCAAAACCCTTGGCACGGTCGCCATATTTGGCGGTCTGTTTCTGGGCGGCTGGCTGCTCGCGGCAACCACCATGTACAAGGCGCTGTGGATTTCCGGTCTGCTGCAGATGGTCTCCAACCTGATGTTCGCCGCCCAGGCCGCCATCGGGCCGGACCTTTCCTTCCTCGCGCTGACCATCGGCATCGAGAATGTGGCGAGCGGCATGGGCACCGCCGTTTTTGTCGCCTATCTGTCCAGCCTCTGCAACGTCGCCTATACGGCAACGCAATATGCCTTGCTCACCTCGCTGATGGCGGTGGCGCGCACGGTGCTGGTCTCTCCCGCCGGCTGGCTGGTCGAGCGCACCGGCTGGATCGAATTTTTCATCATCACCACCGCAGCGGCCTTGCCCGGTCTGGCGCTCCTCTGGTATCTCTCATATCGTCAGCCAATCGAACAACAAGAAGGGGCGGCCTGAAACCCCTCGGGAGTCAGTAAACAATGAATATCGCAAATCTGCTGGAGCGGACGGCCAAGACCTATCCGGATCTGCCGGCGCTGGCCTATGGCACGAAAATCACCGCCCGTTACCGCGACTATGCGGATCAGGTTGCCGGCCTCGCCGGGGCGCTGCGCGGCAAGCTTGGCCTGAAGGCCGGGGACCGGGTGGCGCTGATCATGAAGAACCATCCGGAATACTGGATCGCGCTGTTCGCCGTCTGGCGTGCGGGACTTGTCGCCGTGCCGGTCAATGCCAAGCTGCATATCAATGAATTCCGCTATATCCTTGAAAATTCCGACAGCCGTATCGCCTTCGCCACCGCGGAACTGGCCGATGAGCTGGCGTCCCTGATACCGGACCTGCCCGAGCTGGAAACGGTCATCCCCGTCCATGACGAGAGCTATCAGGCCCTGAAAAAGGAGCCGCCCCTCGCCATGCAGGAGGCCGCGCCGGACGATCTTGCCTGGCTGTTCTACACCTCCGGCACGACCGGCAAGCCCAAGGGCGCGATGATCAGCCACCGCAACCTGCTGACCGCCGTGCTCAGCTATTTTGCCGATGTCACCTCGATCGACCCGGGCGATGCGGTGATCCATGCCGCGCCGCAGACCCATGGTTCGGGCATGTATGGCCTGCCGCTGATCGCCAAGGCTGGCATTCAGGTGACCCCGGAAAGCGGCGGTTTCGATCCCGCGGAAACGCTGGAGCTGATCAATCATTATCCCAATTCCTGCTTCTTCTTCGCGCCGACCATGGTCCACCGGCTGATTTCCAGCCCGGCCTTCGAGGGGGCGGATACCCGCAACCTCAAGGTCATTGTCTATGGCGGCGGCCCGATGTATGAGGCGGATATCCGCCGCGCCATCGAGGCGCTCGGCCCCCGCTTCGCGCAGATCTACGGGCAGGGGGAATCGCCCATGACCATCACCGGCCTTTCCATGGCGCTGATCCGCGACGAAACCCATCCAAGACGCAGCGAAATCCTCGCCTCCGTCGGGACGGAGCGCACGGATGTCGAGGTCAGGGTGGTCGATGCCGACGACAATCCGCTTCCCGCCGGCGAAGTTGGCGAGGTGGTGGTGCGCGGCGATGTGGTCATGCAGGGATACTGGAAAAATCCTGAAGCCACCGCCGAAACCCTGCGCGGCGGCTGGCTGCATACCGGCGATATGGGCTGTTTCGACGAGGAGGGCTTCCTCACATTGAAGGACCGCTCGAAAGACATGATCATCTCCGGCGGCACCAACATCTATCCGCGCGAGATAGAGGAGGCGTTGCTCACCCATCCCGCTGTCGACGAGATTTCCATCGTCGGCCGCCCGCATGCAGACTGGGGCGAGGAGGTCGTCGCCTTCGTCGTTGCCCGCAAGGGAAGCGCCGTGACGCCCGAAGAGCTCGACCGTCACTGCATCGAGCAGATTGCCCGCTTCAAGCGGCCGAAGGAATATTTCTTTATCGAGGAATTGCCCAAAAACAACTACGGCAAGGTCCTGAAGACGGAACTGCGGGAGCGGCTGGGCAGTTAATCCCGCCCGGTCATGAGGCCAGCTTGCGGATGGCGGCAGCGGGGACGGACGCATTTTCGACACCCCAGAGGCCATCGGTATATTGCGTAAAAGGGGCCGAGCCATACCAGCTCGTCCGGCCGCGCCAGTATTTCTCCTTATCATCCTGATAGGGGTTTGGGGCTTTTGCTTCGCTGAGGCGGAGGCGGATGTCCCCGCGACTTCCGGTGAGGCGCTTGAGCTCGAAATTTGTAATCTCGCTCGCCTGAAACGCCCTTTCATGCACGCGGAACAGGCCCTTGCGCAGGATAACCACGCGCTTGTCCGTCACGAAATAGGCCGTGCGATACGCGCGCCAGCCATAGCGCAGCGGACTTGAGAGAAGCCAGAGGGAGCCAAGCGCCAGCGCAATCTCGGGCAGGCGCGGATCGCTGATCCCCTCGGACGTCCACCAGAAGGCAGCGAGCAGGGCGGTCAGGAAAGCGCCCGCAAGGCAGAACCAGAAATTAAAGAAGAGGGAGCGGAAAATGCCCGGCCGCCCTGACCAGATCAGCGTTTCGTCCGGCCAGAGAACAGAATCGCGAAACCAGGTTTCTGCGGGAGAATAGGGCGGCGCGACAGGGGTCATTTCACATCCTCATGATTTGGGTTTATATTAAGGGCAATGGGTGCGCATAAACAACCTTGAGGAAATAATGAACAACAAGCTCACGCGGCCGATAACGGATGAGGAAATCAGGACATTTCAGGAGGATGGCGTCGTCTGTCTTCGCGGCTTTTTCGATATGGACTGGGTCGAACGCCTGCGCGACCTGATCGACGAGGATATCGCCAATCCATCGGGCATGGTCAAAAGCATCGATGCCAAGGACGCGAGCGGCTTTTTCTTCGGCGATACCTTTGTCTGCCATCATCTCGACGGTTTCAAGGATGCGGTGTTCAATTCCCCGGCGGCCCGGATTGCCGCCTCGATCCTGAAGGCGAAGAAGGTCAATCTTCTGTTCGACCAGATTCTGGTGAAGGAGCCGGACACCTCCACCCCGACGCCCTGGCATCAGGATTATACCTACTGGCCCGTCGCGGGGGATCAGGTGGCGACGCTCTGGCTCGCGCTCGATCCCGTCACCTTCGAGAGCGGCGCGGTGGAATATCTTCGCGGCTCGCATCGCTGGGGCAAGAAATTTCTCGCCATCAGCTTCGATCCCGACCAGAAGTATGAGGAGGAACTGCCCGAAGTGCCCGACGTGGAAGCCGCGCGCGAGGAATATGACATCGTCTCATTCGAGCTGGAACCCGGCGACTGCACGCTGCATCACGGCCTGACCCTGCATGGCGCGCAGCCAAACCGGACGCCGAATGTCCGCCGCCGCGCCTATATCCAGCGCTGGGCCGGCCATGATGTCACCTATAATCCGCGGCCAAATCTTCAGAAAATGCTGCGCGATCCGATGATCCCGCCCGGCGCGCCCCTCGATAGCGACCTTTTCCCGGTCGTCTGGCAGGCCTAGCCCGCTTTTCGCGCACGCGCGGCGGTTTCCCTGTCCAGATACAGCTCTTCAAGGGCGGCGAGCCCCTTGAAGAGCGCGGCGCTGTTTTCCTTGCCCAAGCGGGCGATCATTTCCTTTTCGATCCGCTGCATCTTCGGCACCAGCTTTTCATAGGCCCGTTTTCCCGTTGCCGTCAGGGTGATGCGTTCCAGCCGCCGGTCATTTTCATCAACCTCCCGCACCAGCCAGCGTTTCTGTTCCAGCGCGAAGATGGCGCGACTGACCTTCGTCTTATGCATGGTCGAGTAATAGGAGATCTCGGTCGCCGTCATCGTGCCCTTCTGGCCCAGCAGCGCAAAGGCCCGCCATTCCGGCCGTGTCATTCCATATTCCGATTTGTAGGTGACGCTTGCATTGCGGCTGAGCGCCTCGGCCAGGCGATTGAAGCGGTAGGGAAGAAATTCCTCCAAAACGAGATTCATCAAAAAAACTTTCTTGATAGTTACAAAGCAGACTGTTACAAATGTTACTAATTTCTACGGAGAAGATCAACAAGGATTTGTCCCAATGGCTCTTGCCTACATGACCGGTTTCAATAATGAATTTGAAACGGAGGCGCTTCCCGGCGCGTTGCCGCAAGGCCGCAACAGCCCCCAGAGATGCGCCTATGGTCTCTATGCTGAACAGTTTTCCGGCACTGCCTTCACCGCGCCCAACGCGACGAACGCCCGAAGCTGGCTCTACCGGATGCGCCCCTCTGTCCGCCATGTGCGGCATTTCACGCCGGCGGATCGGCCGCTCTGGAAGTCCGCGCCCGCTGTCTATGAAAACGCCCCGCTCGGGCAGTTCCGCTGGAGCCCGATTCCCCTGCCCGACGACGCGACATCATTTATCGGCGGGATTCGCACCATCACCACGGCGGGCAGCGTCCTCTCCCAGGCGGGAATGGCGGCGCATGTCTATGGCGCCAACAAAGGCATGACTGATGACTATTTCTTCAATGCGGACGGGGAGATGCTGCTGGTGCCGGAGATGGGCCGGCTCCGGATCGTAAGCGAGCTTGGCATATTGGAGGTCGAGCCGCTGGAGATCTGCGTGCTGCCGCGCGGCATGATGTTCCGGGTGGAGCTGATGGACGGCAAGGCGAGAGGCTATATCTGCGAGAATTACGGCCCGCGCTTCACGCTCCCCGAACGGGGACCGATCGGCGCGAACGGTCTCGCCAATCCGCGCGACTTCAAAACCCCCACCGCCGCCTATGAGGAGAAGGAAACCCCCTGCCGGGTAGAGGTGAAATGGGGCGGAAAGTTTTACCAGACTGAAATCGGTCATTCTCCGCTCGATGTCGTCGCCTGGCACGGTAACTATGCGCCCTATAAATATGACCTCCGGCATTACAACACCATCGGATCGATCTCCTTCGATCATCCGGACCCGTCGATCTTCACGGTACTGACGGCGCCGACGGGGGAGCCCGGGACGGCGAATATCGACCTCGCTATCTTTCCCCCGCGCTGGATGGTGGCGGAGGATACCTTCCGCCCGCCCTGGTACCACCGCAATATCATGAGCGAGTTCATGGGCCTGATCGAAGGGCAATATGACGCGAAGGAGGAAGGCTTCCTGCCCGGCGGAATCAGCCTGCATAACATGATGCTGCCGCATGGGCCGGATACCTTCGGCTTTGAAAAGGCGAGCCATGCGGACCTGTCTCCGCAAAAACTCGACAATACCATGGCCTTTATGTTCGAAACCCGCCTGCCGCAGCTCGTCACCGAGTTCGCCGCGCGGCACGACAGCCTGCAAAAGGACTATATCAAGTGTTGGGACGGGCTTGAGAAGAAATTTGATCGAACCATTGAGGGGAAGACATGAAGCTTGCAACCTTGAAAGACGGCAGCCGGGACGGAAAGCTCGTCCTGGTCACGAGGGATCTTTCCCGCTGCCTCGCCGTGCCCGAGATTTCCGCCCATTTGCAGGGCGCCCTCGATAACTGGACGGAAGCGGCCCCGAAACTCCGCAAGATCGCGGAAAAGCTGGAGAGTGACGGGTCTTTGGGTGAGAAATTCGACGAACGCATGGCGCATTCTCCGCTGCCGCGTGCCTATCAATGGGCGGACGGCTCGGCCTATGTCAATCATGTGGAGTTGGTGCGCAAGGCGCGCGGCGCGGAAATGCCGCCGTCCTTCTGGACCGATCCGTTGATGTATCAGGGCGGATCGGACAGCTTCCTGGCGCCCCATGACCCGATCCGCATGGCCGATGAGGCCTATGGCATCGATATGGAGGGCGAAATCGCGGTGATCGTCGATGATGTGCCGATGGGCGCAACGGCGGATCAGGCGCGGGCGGCAATCCGTCTCATTATGATCGCCAATGACGTCTCCTTGCGCGGCTTGATCCCGGCGGAGCTTGGCAAGGGGTTCGGCTTTTTCCATGCCAAACCGTCGAGTGCCTTCGCCCCTGTCGCCGTGACGCCCGACGAACTTGGCGAGGCCTGGGACGGCGGACGGCTGCATCTGCCGCTTCTTGTTGACTATAACGGAAAGCCCTTTGGCAAGGCCAATGCGGGCATCGACATGACCTTCGATTTTGGCGAGCTGATCGCCCATGCGGCGAAAACCCGCCCGCTCTGCGCCGGTTCGATCATCGGCTCGGGCACCGTCTCCAACAAGCTCGGCGACGGGCCCGGGAAATCCATCGCGGAGGGCGGCGCCGGCTATTCCTGCATCGCGGAAATCCGCATGATCGAGATGATCAACGGCGGCAAGCCCGTCACCCCCTTCATGAAATTCGGCGATACCGTGCGAATTGAGATGAAAGATGCAACCGGCGCCTCGATTTTTGGCGCGATTGACCAGACAGTTGAAAAATACACCGCGCCCGGCGCGTGAACCTATAGGGAAAACATCATGAGCAAAGCATTTGCCTCGCAAGGCGACATGGAAGAAAAAACCATCTCCTTCACCGAAATCGGCCGCGATCTCTGGGCCTTCACGGCGGAGGGGGACCCCAATACCGGCGTGATCATCGGCGATGACAGCGTCATGGTCATCGATACGCAGGCGACCCCGCGCATGGCCAATATGGTGATCGAACGCATTCGCTCCGTCACCGACAAGCCAATAAAATATGTCGTTCTCTCCCATTACCATGCGGTCCGGGTTCTTGGTGCTTCCGCCTATAACGCCGAGGAAATTATCGCCTCCGATAAATGCCGCGCCATGGTCGCCGAACGCGGACAGGAAGACTGGGACAGCGAGTTTGAACGCTTCCCTCGCCTCTTCGAAGGGCATGAAGGCATTCCCGGCCTCACCTGGCCGACCATGACTTTTTCGAAAAAGATGACCGTTTATCTTGGCAAGCGGCGCGTCGATCTGATGCATTTGGGCCGCGCCCATACCGCCGGCGACGTCGTTGTCCATGTGCCGGATGCGGGCGTGATCTTTTCGGGCGACGTGGTCGAGTATCATTCCGCCTGCTACTGCGGGGACGGGCATTTCAACGACTGGGGCAAGACCTTGGACGCCATCGCCGCCTTCAACCCGAAATCCATCGTGCCCGGGCGCGGCGATGCGCTTGTCGGTGATGAGATGGTGACGGCCGCCCTCACCAACACCCGCGATTTCGTCGAAAGCACCTATCGCCCGGTCGCCGCCGTTGTCGCGCGCGGGGGCAGCCTGAAAGAGGCCTGGGACGCGGTGCGCGCCGAATGCGATCCGAAATTCGCCGATTATGCCATTTACGAGCATTGCCTGCCGTTCAATGTCGCCCGCGCCTATGACGAGGCGCAAGGCATCGATACCCCGCGCATCTGGACGGCGGCGCGGGACAAGGAAATGTGGGCGTCCTTGCAGGGTTAATCCGGCCATGCATTATGAAAACAGGGAATATCCGTTTCGAACGCCGCCGGAGCTGAAGGGCGAGACACCGGGCCGATACCCCGTCGCCATTGTCGGCGCGGGGCCCATCGGCATGGCCATGGCAATTGATCTCGCTCTGAAGGGCATCCGCTCGGTCATTCTGGACGATAATAATGTGGTTTCCGTCGGCTCCCGCGCTATCTGCTGGGCCAAACGCACCCTTGAAATCTTCGACCGCCTCGGCATCGGGGACAGGATGCTGGAGAAAGGCGTCACCTGGAAGGTCGGTCGTTTGTTTCATGGCGAGCAGGAGGTCTATAACTTCGATCTGCTGCCCGATGACGCCCATAAAATGCCGGCCTTCGTCAATCTCCAGCAATATTATGTGGAGGAATATCTCGTTGACCGGATTGCCGATTTCCCGGACCTCATTGACCTTCGCTGGCTGAGCAAGGTGACGGGGGAAGAGGTTGCGGCGGATGGCGTCACGCTGACCGTGCAGACGTCGGAGGGGGATTACAAACTTACCGCCGACTATGTTCTTGCCTGCGACGGGGCGAAATCCCGGATCCGCCAGCGCATGGGCCTCAAGTTCGAGGGGCATACCTTCGAGGAACATTTCTTGATCACCGATGTGGATATGCCAAAGCCCCCGTTCGAGAGCGAGACGCCGGAACGCTGGTTCTGGTTCAAGCCGCCCTTTCACACGGGCCAGTCCGCCCTCCTCCACAAGCAGCCGGATGATATCTATCGCATTGATTTACAACTGGAATTCGGCTCCGACCCGGCCGAGGAAGCGAAGCCCGAAAAGGTGATCCCACGGCTCAAGCAGATTGTCGGGGACCGCGCGTTCGAGATTGACTGGGTCAGCGTCTACAGCTTTACCTGCGCGATGCTGGATAAATTCGTTCATGGCCGGGTGATCTTCGTCGGCGACAGCGCCCATGTGGTTTCCCCCTTTGGCGCGCGCGGCGGCAATGGCGGCATTCAGGATGTCGATAATCTGGGCTGGAAGCTGGCCGCTGTCCTCAAAGGCGAGGCGCCGCCGGACTTGCTGATGACCTATGATGAGGAACGGCGCCATGGCGCGGCCGAAAATATCATGAATTCCTCCCGCGCGACCAACTTCATGACCCCGAAATCGAAGATGGAGGCGGTGTTCCGCGATGCCGTCCTCAACCTCGCGAGCGATCTGCCCTTTGCCCGCCGCCTCGTGAATTCGGGCCGGTTGTCGGTGCCCTGCTCGCTGGAAGGGTTGGCCCTGCAGAGCCCGCGCAGAACCGACCGGGGCCTCGCGCCCGGCACCCCCTGCCCCGATGCCCCGCTTGGCGAGGGCTGGCTCCTCAACAAGCTCGGCGGCGAATTCATGCTGCTCACGGTTGGGAAAAAGACGCGCGACGATGCGCTTGCCGGCGTGAAATCCCTGCATTTCGAAAACCATCCCGGCGTCACCGCCCATTATGGGGACAACATGATCTATCTGATCCGCCCGGACCAGCATGTCGCCGCCGCCTTCGAGGCGGGAACAGACGTTGCCACCCTCACTCAGGCGCTGGCCCGCGCAAAAGGCCAAGCCGCCCTGGAGACCGCATCATGAGCAAGAGAATAAGCCCCGAGGATAACCTGCAACCCCATGGCGATGAGTTTTACGAGCTGCTGATGAAGGCGCATGAGGGGCTGGATTTTGATCAGTCCGCGGCGCTGAACGCCCGGCTTGTCCTGATCCTCGCCAATGAGGTGGGGGATTTACATACCCTCTCCGCGGCCATCGACCGCGCGGCCAGAAGCTGACCGGCGGGGCGGGGATGAGCGACATCACGCTATATGACTACTGGCGGTCCAGCGCGAGCTATCGCGTTCGCATCGCGCTCAACCTCAAGGAAGTCGCCTATCGCGCCGTGCCGGTCAATCTGCTGACAAGGGAGCATCTCTCCGCGGCGCATCTTGCGCGCAATCCGCAGGGTTTTGTGCCCGCCCTCGATATCGACGGGCAGATGATGACCCAATCCCTCGCCATCATCGATTATCTGGAGGAAACGCGGCCGCAGGTGCCGCTGCTGCCGGAAGGACCCTTCGACCGGCAGAAGGCCCGCGCCATGGCGCATGTCGTCGCGATGGATATTCACCCCGTTTGCAACCTTAATGTCGCGGCGCGGGTGGTGGAGCTGACCAACGGCGGGGATCGGGAGAAGGCCGACTGGATGCGGCATTTCATGGCGAAGGGCCTTGCCGCCCTTGACATCATGGCGAAAGAGGCGGGACGCGGTGACTTCTGCGTCGGTGACCGGCCGACAATCGCCGATATCTGCCTGGTCCCGCAGCTTTACAATGCCGAACGCTGGGGCGTCGATCTATCGGCCATGCCTCACCTTCGCGCGATCGGCGACCGCTGCGCCGCCATCGATGCCTTTCAAAAGGCCGCCCCCGACGCCGTTCATCCGCCCGCAGCGCACTAACCGGCGCACAACAGGCGCCGCGCGCGCCTTATTTCCCCGGGCCCGCGCCAATCTCCGCCCGCCAGATCCCGACGAGTTCCGCCGCGCCGGGAACCTGCTGCATCGGCTGTTCGGTGAACCCCTCCTTCAACTCCCCGGTGAGGTCCGTCTCCTGCACCTTGGACATGAGCGCCTCCGAGATCACGACGTCCGCCCCTTTCGCGGCGACGGATTTGTCAAGGCGGCTGGCGAGCCCGATGGTATAGCCGGACAGGCTGATATCCGGATTGTCGTCGTCGCCGCCCGCATGGACGCGGACAGGGCCAAAATCGGCCGCAATGCAGAAATCGACGGTTTTTCCGGCGGGGAAATCCTGCTGCGCCGCCCAGTCCGCCAGCGCCTTCGCCAGATCCCGCGCCGCCCGGACGCAGCTTTCCGCATCTTGCGAATCGCCCTCGGGCAGGCCGAAAAGCCCCATCACATCGTCATCGCCGAACTGCTCGAGAAAGCCGCCGTGGGCGGTGATTGTTTTTTCGATAAGCTGGTATAAAGAATGCAGAAACTGGACCGCCCGCGTCGGCCCGAAGCCCTTCGCGGCGGCCCGGAAACCACTCATATTGAGGAAAAGAACCGCCACATCATATTTGTTGGACGACCGCGCGCCGAGCGCCGGACCGGCCACCGAGGTGAGCGCGACCTTTTCCCGGCGCGGTGCCGGTTCCAGCACCGGAATAAGCGAGGCCGGCTTTTTAGTTTTCTGCGCCGTGGCGGGCGTTTCCTGCTTTTCCGTCGGCGGCGGCGTCACGGCCTGCACCGGCGGCTCTTTCAGGGCGGGCTTTGGCGGAACCGGAAGCGCACCGGGTCCCGGCGCGGGATTGGCCGCCGGCTTGAAGGGCGCAACATTCGATGGCGGCTCCGGGCTCGCGGGCGTTTCCTCTTCCTTCGCCGCGTCCTCCACCATTTCCTCGGCTTCCCCGTCGCTCTCGCCGCTCTTTTCCGGCTCGGCCTGGAAATCGGGCATGCCGGCAATTTCTTCCTGAACGGCAGTGAGCGTCAGGACCTCGTCTTCGGGCTTCGGCTCGCCCGCCTCGTCCTCGCTCTCCTCCTCCGCGGCCGCGGTCTCCGCCATCTCCGGCTCCACTTTTCGCGCCACCCGATCGAACGTCCAGGGGGCGCTGAACTGGGTTTCCTCCGCCTCCTCGGCCGCCTTGAGGGCCAGCCGCCGCCGCCGCGAAATCTGCTTGGTCGCCACCAGCACAAGGGTGCAGATCACCATGGCCATCAGCGGGAAGGTAAGGCCGAGCCAGAGGTTGAAAAGGACAAAGGCCTGAACATTCCCGACCACCAGCAGCGCCGTCGCGATAATCGCCAGGGTGACAACCGCCCAGTTCCGCCGCGCCGCCGAGACCAGCGCGAAGAACAGGCCGATCAGCGCCAGCAGCAGGATATCGAGAACAATCACCTGCTGCGAGCGGATCAACGGATTCGCGCGCCCGAGATTGTCGATGACATTGGCAAGAAACTCGACCTCCGACATCGCCGGATCAAAGGGTGTCGTAAAGGCCCCATCGGTGACGGAGGCGGCAAAGCCCATCAGCACCAGCTTCCCCTTGAAGTTGTCCTCCGGCAGCTCGCCGGCGAGCAGGTCGGTGAATCTGGTCCGTTTGTAGCTGCCGCCGGGACCGTGGTAATTGACGGCAAGCCGCATTTTGCTATCGGTCGGGATATAGAGGCTGCCGATGCTGATCCCCTCGCCGAAATTCACTTCGATATCCGCGATCTGCATATCCGCCGAATGCCGATAGGCCTCGATCGCGAGGGAGGGATAATAGGAGCCGCCGTACCCGATCACCGGATAGGCGAACTGCCGGCTTCTCGAATGGCGCACGGAATAGGTCACATGCCCGGGCTGACCGGCGGCGAGAAGTTCGGCGCCCGGCGCGAAATAGCCGCCCGCCTCGACGGGGCGCTTGACCGACGAGGTATCGCGGGTTCTGAATTCGCTATAGGCCGTCCGCTGGATCGCCGAGGGAAGCGCGGTCCGCCCGCCCGCCGACGGCGTCAGCGAGAAGACATAGGGCACCATCACATTGCCAACCTCGTTCAACGCCTTGGCAAGGTCGATATCCTGGGTCGGGTCCGACTGCTTGGCGCCCGGCGCGCTCATCCGCACCAGCCGCGGATCGAGGACGATCGTCCTCGCGCCGAGTTTCGCAAGCGCCTCGACGCCGTCGATCAGCTTGGCCGCGGAAACGGTTGTGCCCTCCCCGGCGATGGCGTCGCTGTCCTCGATCAGGATCAGTTCAATATTCCGGTCGACCGGGACCGGGCCGCGCAGGATAAACCGCCAGTCGAGCAGTTGCCCCTCGATCAGCTGGACGATCGGCTTGTCGCGCAAATTCACGAAGGCGACAATCAACGCCGCGCAGATGCCCAGAACGATCATGGCCTGGCTCATTCGTGTTATCGGGGATCGAAGGCTTTTCTTCATTCTCTGTTATACGAACCAGTCTGCGGCATGGTCATTCTTTTCGAAAAAAAATCCGGTTGATTGAAGGCCTTAGCCTATCAGCATCGGATAAATTTACTACTGATTTTTTGCGGCGAACCCCGTCAAACCGCATCTTTTGCGCCGGAACAAGCAGGGCTTTACCTCGGGCGATAAATTTGAAATACTTTGCGAACCGGTAAAGAAGAAACAACAACAACCGGTCTTCCCGATTGGGGAGAGGGAGGAAACCATGCCCGCGCATAATTACGTCCGGCTGCGGCAGATCTGTCTGGCCGCCGCCGATATCGCCCGAACAGAGCAGGTTTTTAACGATGTCCTTGGGCTCGAGGTCTGCCACCGGTCGGAGCTGTCGCAGTTCGGACTGGAAAATATCATGTATGCGATCAACGGCTGTTTTCTCGAGATTGTCGCGCCGACAAAGGAAAACACCGCGGTCGACCGCTTCCTTTCGCGCAACAACGGGCGGGGCGGCTATATGGCGATTTTCGACTGCGCAGATGTCGACCGCCACAAGCGCCTTGCCGGCGAGGTCGGTGTCGAGCCGATCTACGAGCGGCGGAACGAAAAGGCCGATCTTCTGCAGCTCAATCCCAAGCAGACAGGTGCCACCATGATGGAGTTCGACCACCATTATGGTGACGACGGCCTGCTCGGCCATTATGAATGGGCCGGGGACGACTGGCACCGCTTCGTCAATACCGGCGTGACCGGCGATATCCTTGGGATCGAGATTGCCAGCCCCGATGCGGCGGCGCGCGCGAAGCACTGGGCGCATATCTGTGACCGGCCGGTGACGACAGAGGGCGGCGCCGGCCGCATCACGCTCGATCACGGCTCTATCCGCTTCACGGAGAGGGCGGGGCCGGAGCTCTTTACCGCCATCGATCTCACGGCGGCCGATCCGGAGGACATGAAACAGCGCGCCGCCGCCGCGGGCTGCGCGCTGACCGACGCGGGCTTTGATTTTTGCGGCGTCGAATTCCGCCTCAAACCGGCGGCCTGACGAAAAGACACGGACAAACAGGCGCCGCGGCGCCGCATAACTGCCCTGGGAGGGGGAAACATGACGATACTGGATCTCGACAATTTCGAAACAGATTTCTGGAAGGACGTGGACAAGCGCGCGACCTGGGATGAAATCATTCCCGGCGAATTGCGCGATACCACGCCGGTCACCCTGACGCAGGAAGTGATCGCCCGCTATGCCAAGGGCGTCGGCGAGGACAATCCGCTCTATTTCGATGAGGAATTTGCGAAAACGACCATTTACGGGGGTATCATCGCGCCGCCGTCGATCCATATCCTGCTGATGTTCGCCTGCACCACAACGGAGGACTGGATGCGCTCCCCCGGCACCATCAATGCCGGGCAGAACTGGTCCTATCACGTGCCGATCCGCCCGGGCGACACCATCACCATGCGCGGCACGGCGCTCGACCGCTTCATCCGCAAGGACCGGCTGTTCGCGGTCCATGAAAATACCTTTACCAACCAGTTCGGCGAAGTGGTCTGCACGGGCCGTGGCCAGACGATCCGGCCGGCCTGACCGACGAGGGAGCATAAAATGACGGCAGAAGAACAGTTTAACAAGGTTGAGGAAGGCGAGGTCATCACCGGGCGCCCCTTCACGGTCACCCGCGACACCATTCAGGCCTTCGCCGATGCGTCGCTCGACTACAACCCGCTGCATTTCGACGACAATTACATGAAGAACAAGTTCGGCAAGACGAGCTTCGACGGCGTCATCATGCATGGCATGCAGAATTTTGCCCTGATCACCCGCACGCTCACCGACTGGCTGGTCCCGCGGGGCGGATTTCACCGGCGGCTGGAGACGCGCTGGCTGAAACCGGTGCAGCTCGGCCATACCATCACGCCCGTCGCAACCCTCCGGAACAAGAAAAGAACCGAGAAAGGCTACTGGCTGCTGTTCGATGTCGAGGTGAACAACCAGGACGGCATGCTCGTCGCCACCGGCAACGCCATGGCCGAATTCCTCGACGTGATCCCGGGACAGCGACGGTAAGGCTATAGAAGGTTAACCAAACCGCTGGCAGTCGAAAGCTTTCACCTCGTGACCGGCGACCCGTTTAGCATGCCCCGGCACGGCTCTCTGATTGCTTTATTCCGTATTTGTTCTCCTTTTGATAGTATATATTAGTTTATTATAATATTATGGCAATGGGAAACGGGCGGGAAGGTTCATTCGCGGTGAGTGAGGATGTTGACGACGCGGCCAAACGGGTCCTTGAGGTAGAAGCGGCGGACGCCCCAGGGCTCCTCCACCGGGCCGTAGAGGACGGGGATTTTCGCGGCGATGGCGTTCTGATAGACCTCGTCGAGATTGTCGACCTCGATGGACAGATCGGGAACGTCGGTCCCCGAGCCGCCTTCGCGCGCGAAACTAACCTGCGGGACGGCATTGCCGGAGCCCACATATGTCTGTATCCAGCCGAGGTCCATTGCCATTTCCAGCCCGAGGATATCGCCGTAAAAGGCGCGGGCGCGATCGAATTCCTGTGTCGCAATATTGACAACAATGCGCTTTACGGCCATGCCGCCGCTCCTTTCTATCCGTCAGATTTTAGGATACCGACGCCATCATGGCGGCGGCAATATCGTGATATCCGTTGCGTTCGGCCTCTTCCAGGGCCGACAGGCCCTCATCGATGCGGGTCTTGAGATGCGGATCGGCGCCGCGGGACAACAGGATCTCAACCGCCCGCAAATCGCGCTGCGCCGCCGCGTAATGGAGCGGGGTCCAGTCATTGATCCCGCGCCGGTGGATATCCGCGCCATGATCAAGAAGATGCGCCAACAGCTCATATTTATCCGCGCGGTCGGTCTCAAGCAGGGTGAAAAGCGCAGGTAACCCGTCGCCCTCGTCATAATTCACATCGGCGCCGAGCGCGAGAAGCGCGTAAATCATCGCCGCGGGGGACCAGCAGAAGGCGTAATCAAGCGGCGCGCCCGCGCAGCCGAGCTCATATGGCTGGGGGCAATTGGGAAATCCCGGCGGATCGCCGAGCAGCCGCCGGACGGTTTCAAGATCACCGGCGCGGTAGGCAGCGTCCAGTTCAATGGCCCGACGCTGTATATCGGTTGGGTCCTTTGACATGGCCGCATCATATCAGGAAATTGGTCCCGGCGAACATCGAAAATATCCGCCTCGGTTATTCCGCCGACGGCGCGCGGTAGACGCTGGTGATGGCCTCCTTCCAGGCGGCATCGGTCCAGAAATCGTCGGGCCGCGATATCCGGATCCCGCGCGCGGCAAGATCCTCACAAAAAACATCGATGATCAGGTCTTTCGTCAGGTCATTGCTGTGATCGTCATAGGCGGCGGCCTCCGCCTCATCCCGGAAGCAATATCCCTTCCAGAGGACGGACAGGCGGACAACGCCAAAGTCAAGATCGGCGACCGTCGTCCCCTCATCCGCCACCCGCCAGCGGTTGTCCGCCGTCAGGGTCAGCGTGGCGTCATGGCCGAGGGCATCATAGCGATGATGCTCCGTCTCCGGACCGACGCTGCCGACCCGGTGGTACATATATTCATTATCGGCAAGCACGCAGCAGTTGGAATAGGGCGGCCGCTCGGTCTTCGAGGGCGCATCCAGGCCGTCGGGCCAGTATTCGAACTCCCCGCCCTCGCCGTCATAGAACCAGGTGATCGCCGAGGCCACCGGCACCGCCCAGTTGTGAAAGAGCCCGGAATAGCCCATCGGCTCCAGCATCCAGCTCGGCACCTCGCGGTTCTGCGCGCCCCGGAAAAACGGCAGGTCCTGATGCGCCGGAAGCCCCGCAGCCGGGAGGTTGAGATTGGTCATCATGGCAACGGGGCGGATCACCTCGGCCTGGAAGGAGGCTTTCGCCGCATCGATAAATCGCTGGTTATGAAAATACGGCTCGGCGCCGTCGAAAACGACCTTGCCGCCCAGCGCCCAGAAATTGCGGAACCAGCCGCCCGAGGTTTCCCCTTTGTTGCGATGCACCGCCGATAAGGTCTTGTAGGGACTGCCCTTCCTGATCAGGGCGACGACGCCGTCCGGATCGTCAAATGCCGGATCGAGCCGGACCGGCGGCGCGAGAAGATGTTTCGGGCGGACAGTGAGCGCAATCCCCATGGCGGTTTCCCCTTATTCTTGTTTTCCGAAAGTATGGCACAATCGGGGCTGGGCGGCAAATACCGCGATCCGCCCTACTCCGCCGGGGACAGCGTCGTCTGTGGTGATTGGCGCACCCGGCCGGGGAGGATCAGCGCGGCCAGCGAAATAAATACCGCGACAATGGCGACGACGGTGATCACACCCTGAAAACCGGCGCCGGATTCGAGGATAAAGCGGGCCGCCATGAGCGACAGGGCGCCGATCACCAGATTCAGCATCAGCTTGACCGACATGACTTTCGTCCGCCAGACATCCGGCACATAGCGGGCGATCACCGTATCGGTGATCGGGATCTGGCCAAAGACGAAGGCCATGGCGGCCAGCGTCGCGGCGAACAAGGCATAGTTTGTCTGCAGCGCCATGATGCCGATCAACACGGGCTGCGCGAGCGCAATCGCAAAGAGCACCGGCTTGATCCGGTAAGTGTCAATCAAACGACCGACCACGAGCTGCGCGAAGGCGGCAATGGCATACACCAGCGCCGCCAGCAGTCCCGTGGTGGCGATATTCGTGGTGACGTCCGGCAGGCTCACCTCGAACATGCGGGGGATGACGAAGGTCATGGTGCCGAAGACAAATCCGCCGGCCGAGGTGACCAGCGAGATCGCGACCAGCGCCCGTTTCCAGCCGGGCATGAAGCCGACAATCTCTTTCTCGCCGGTCGCGTAACTCGGCGCGGCGCCGCCGCCCCGGCGCACGAAGACAAGAAAGGCGATACCGGCCAGAATGGCGACAATCCCCGGCAGGATGAAGGCAAGCTGCCAGTTGTAGCCGGCAAGGATAAAGCCGGTGATCAACGGCGCGGCGGCCACGCCCATATTGCCCCAGACGCCGTTCATCCCGACGCGCCAGCCGACGCGGCCGCCGCCCTGGACGACCATGGCGATGCCGACCGGATGATAGATCGAGGCAAACAGGCCGATCGCGGCAAGGCCAACCGCTATCTGCAGCGGGGATTGCGCGAACCCCGTGGCGATGGCCGAGATGCCGATCCCGACGAAGAAGACCGTCATCATACCGACGCGGTTCCATTTATCCGCCAGATAGGCGGCAAGCGGCGCCCCGGCGCCAAACAGGACCAGCGACGGGATGCCATAGGGCAGCATTTCCGCATAGGCGCCGTCTTCCGCCAGCCCGAAGGCGAGGCCGGCGCTGAAGGCCGCTTTCGCGAAAATCAGCATGAACAGATGGTCGACGAAGTGACCGAAGTTGAGAAAAGTAAACCGAACCTGCTGCTGGGTCACGATGTATTCCTGCTATTGGGCGGGGCCTGAAGCCCTTCTTCGCGCTTTATTATTATAGAAAAGTAGCATAAAGCCGGACAGGTTGTCACACGAGATTTCCTCATGTTTCGGCTTAGTTTTTTCGACATGATATTTCCCGTTGCAAATCCATCGAATGGTCCTAATATGGCAGTCACTCATCGGGGTGCCCTTGGAGGCTGAGAGGCAAGATCGCCGACCCGCAGAACCTGATCCGGTTAGCACCGGCGGAGGGAATTGAGGCCGGTTCATCGAAGTATATGCACATCGCGCCCTTCCCTCAAACGAACGAATGGAAGGATGACGGCATGCGCAAGGACATATCTAGACATCTGTTGCAGGAGATGAACAGCCGCCGCCCGGCGGTGCATTGCCTTACCAATACGGTGGTGCAGGCCCTGACCGCCAATATGCTGCTCGCCGTCGGCGCCATTCCCTCCATGTCCTCGGATATTGCGGAGGTGGCGCATTTCACCAAAAGCGCCAACGCCCTCCTCGTCAATATCGGGACCCTGGACGGGGATCTGAAAAACTCGATCAAGGCCGCCATCGCCGCCGCGCGAGACCATAACATTCCCTGGATATTCGACCCCGTATTTATCGACCGGTCCGAGCCGCGCGCCGCCTATGCGATGGAGCTTCTCTCGCTTGGCCCGGCGCTGATCCGCGGGAATAGGGGGGAAATTGGCCTTCTCGGCGGTAATCCCGGCGATCTTGCGCGAAAAACCGGCGCCATCGTTGCCATGACCGGCGTGACCGACATCGTCACCGACGGCAATACGGAAATCACGCTCGAGGGTGGCCACGAACTGATGAGCCTGGTCACCGGCATCGGCTGCGCGGGGACGGCCCTGCTCGGTGCCTGTCTCGCCATCGTCCCGGCGGAGGAACGCTTGCAGGCGGTCGCAGCGGGCCTTTCCCTTCTGGGGGAGGCCGGAGAAAAAGCCGCGGCCGAGGCGACCGGCCCCGGCAGCTTCGCCGCCCTGATCCTCGATAAGATATACCAGATTAGCCAATCCAGCCTCCAGGAAAGGAAGGAAAATGAGTAAGACATCCCTCACCCGTCGGAAATTTCTTGCCGCCGGCGGTGCCGGTGCACTGGGCGCCGGTTTCGCGGCGACCCCGGCCATCGCGAGCGGCGCGCGGGAATGGAAGATGGTCACCTCCTGGCCGAAGGGCGCGCCGGGCGTCGGCGTCACGGCGCAACGCCTTGCCGACCGGATCACCTTGATGAGCGGCGGCAAGCTGACCGTGAAGCTGTATGCGGCGGGGGAGCTGGTCCCCGCGCTGGAGGTGTTCGGCGCCGTTGGCGGCGGCACGGCGGAGCTTGGCCATACCGCTTCCTTCTTCTGGCAGGGCAAGGCGAAGGCCAGCGTCTTCTTCACCACCGTTCCCTTCGGCCTTACCTCGCTCGAGCATATGGCCTGGATCAACCAGGGCGGCGGTCAGGAGCTTTGGGACAAACTCTATCAACCCTTTGATATAAAACCCTTTATGGCCGGTAATTCAGGCATGCAGATGGGCGGCTGGTTCAAACGGGAGATCAAGTCCCTCGACGATCTGCGGGGGATCAAGATCCGCAGCGCCGGTCTCGGCGGCGATCTGTACGAAAAACTCGGCGCAACCGCGGTCCTGCTACCGCCGGGGGAGATTTATCCCGGCCTGCAAAGCGGGCTGGTGGACGCGGTCGAATTCCTCGGACCCTGGAGCGATCGGGCCTTCGGTTTCTACAAGGCCGCGCCCTATTACTACTGGCCGTCCTTCAACAAGCCGAACGGGACGGCGGAATGCCTCGTCAACCGCCAGGCCTACGACTCGCTGGACGATGACCTCAAGGCCGTCGTCGCCAATGCCTGCCAGGCGGAGAATGCGGTCGGCCTGACCGAGGCCGAGTGGGAAAATGCCCGGGCGCTGGCCGATCTGGTCGCCAACAAAAAGGTCGAGGTGCGGGAATTTCCCGCCGATCTCATCAGCAAGGCGAAGGAACTGACCCCGGCGCTGATCGACGGGTTCGTCGCCGGCGATGCGATGGCGGAGGAAATTCTCAAATCCTACCGCGCGGCGCTTGATCTCTCGCAAAGCTGGTCCCGGGTCGGACGGGAGGCCTATTTCGCCGCCCGCGATCGCTAACGGCCAACCACCACTATGGTTAACGAAGGGTAAATCCGGCACCATAATGGTGCCATCGACCCTCTTTCGCCGCAAAACGGCAACCATAATGGTGGCATTGACGCCGCAATAGGCCTTGACCGGCCCCGGCAGGCTTCGCACAATTGCCGGGCGGGTCAGGGGCGCATCTGAAAAGGGGAAATCCATGTCGATCCAGAACGGGATGATAATTTTGGGCGTCGTGATCCTCCTCGCCCTGCTCGCGGGGGCCGTGGGGCTCTATCTTTTCTACGGATCGATCTACCGCTTCGATCAGGCGACGGACGGTCCCGAGGCCTATGACCTTGCCGGCGTCCGCGACGTGATATTTCCCTCCGAAGACGGCGCGGAGATTTCCGCCTGGATCCGCCCGCCCGTGGGCGATGCGCCGGTGATCCTCTATTTCATGGGGAATTTCACCTCTATCGGCCCGTCATTCCAGCGTCTCAAACCCCTGCTTGAAAAAGGCTTCGGGGTCGCGGCGCTCGTCTACCGGGGATCGAGCGGCAAGCCCGGCACCCCGTCGGAGGAGGCCTTCGCCGGCGACGCCCGCGCGCTCTACGACCGGCTCGATGACCTGATGGCGGCGGAAATTCCTGCCAACCGGCGGATTGCCTATGGCTATAGCCTGGGGAGCGGGATTGCCGTGCGGCTGGCCGCCGACCGGCCCGTCGCCGCGCTCACGCTGGAGGCCGCCTATGCCCGCTTTTGCGATTATTTCACCGACAGATATTTCGGCCTGCCGTTCTGTGCCGTCATGACCAAGGAGCGGTACGATTCCATCGACCGGATCGGGAACATCGATACGCCGCTGCTCATGTTTCAGGGGGAACAGGACAGCGCCATCCGCATTGCCTCCGCCCGCCGCCTGTTCGACGCCGCGTCCGAGCCGAAGCGGTTCATCGCCTATCCCGCCGGCAGTCACGTCAATCTCTGGCAACAGGGCCTGCCCGAGGAAAGCCTTGAATTTTATAAGAAAATTATCCCCGGTGGCTGGATCAATGAGTAAGCAGTAATTCGTTCAGGATCTTGCCGATTTCACTGATCGTCGGGTCGATCATCATATTGAAATGATCGCAGTTGAAAACCATCACCTCGATATTGCCCGAAACGAATTTGTCCCAGCCCAGATGCTGGCCGGCGCGCAGGAATTCGACGCTGGCCTGCCGACCCTTGAACAATAGGACATCCGCCGGATAATCCTCCGGTAGGTAGCGGTTTTCCGCCGACAGATAGGCCTGCGTCATCCGCTGGCCCACCAGCTCGTCCGGCAGCTGTTCGCCTTTTGCCAGAAGCTCGGCAATCTGCGCCATCTCGCGTCTCGCGGCCAGGCTCCGCCATTTGCGCAGCGGCCAGCGCAGCGCAAAACCGAGGCTCCAGTGCCGGGCGGTCCAGAGTTTCTCGAGCAGATTAAGCGTTACCGGCTCCGGATCGGGGGCAAGGGTATCGAAAAAGATGAGGTTCCCGACCTCATGGCCCGCCTTTCGCAGCTGCTGCGCCATTTCGAAGGCAATCACGCCGCCGCCCGAATAACCGGCGAGGTGATAGGGCCCCTCGGGCTGGTTCTTCAGAATGGCGGCGACATAGCAAGTCGCCATTTCCTCAATGGTTTCATGGATTTCCGCCTCCCCGTCCGAGCCGAGCGCGCGCAGCGCATAAAACGGCACCCGGGGGTCGAGATAGCCGGACAGGGACCGGAAATTGAGGACATTCCCGCCCGCGCCATGGACAAGATAGAGCGGCTTCACATCGGCGGCGCCCGCCTTGATCCGGACCAGCGGCGACCAGCCGTCGGCGTCCGCGGGCGTCTCCGCCGTGGTCATCTCCGCCGTTGCCGCGACCTCGATATTCCCCTTCTTGATTACCATGTCGGAGAGAAGCCGCAGGGTCGGCGCCTGGAACAGCGTGGCGAGCGGCAGATCCGTCGCATATTCCTTGCGTATTTTCGCGAACAAGCGCACCGCGGCCAGTGAATGGCCGCCCAGATCGAAGAAATCGGCATCCGGCTCGGGCTGGCCAACGCCAAGAAGGTCCGACCAGAATTCGGCGATTTTCTCCTCCACCGCATTGGCATAGACCGTGCCGGCACCGGCGCCCTCCGCCGCCTTCGCGCTGTCCTTCTTCCGGCGATGGGCCCCGATCCGCGCCATTTCCCGGGCGATATCCGCCATCGCGGTCGGCGAGATCACCATCGCGCGGGCGTCGGAATTGAGCATCCGGCTGAACACCGCCGGGGCATCGGCGGCGGCGATTCCCTGGGCGATCATGACATCAACAAGCTGCGCAGGGGAGCTGCCCTGCTCGAACGAGGTTCCTTCGACGCGGCTGAGCGCAAATCCTTCCATGATGATCAGCGGCGTGCCCTGGTCATCCATGAAGAGGACATCAAAACTAGCGTAGCGGCCGGGCGTCTCCGCGACCAGGCGGGCGCGGGTGCGGAACCGCGACGGCAGCGGCGCAAGGATGCGCAGCCGGTCGATAGACATCGGCGCATAGAAGGCGCCCTGCGTCCCGACATCGCTCAGCAAATTGAGCCCGATCGTCGCCGCGGTATCGGTCAGGCCCGGATGCGCGGCATAATCGTCAAGATCCGCGAGAAAGGCATCGGCAAGCGCGAAATCCGCCTCAACTTCCTTCCTGCCGCACCGGATCTCGCCGATATTGTCCCAGCGCGGGCCGAAATCGATCAGGTCGGCTTGCGAATCCTGACCGCTGTTGTCGGAAACCGCGAGGGCCGACGTCAGTTGCAGCTCGCGCGGGACCTTGCGGTCGGTCAGGCGCTTGAAAACGATCTGCGCGCGGCAATGCTCGACAAACGGTGCCTCCGGCGAGGGGCTGCTGCTGACCTGGAATTCATAGCCGCGTTCATCCGGCGTCAAGGTCACGACGACACGCATGCGCGTCCCGTCGGGGAAGATCATCGGGCTGAAGAGGGAGAGCGACTGGATTTCCCATTTTCTGCCGGCGGTCGCCGCCTCCATCGCCGCATGGGCAATCTCGATATAGGCAGTGCCGGGCAGCACTGGCACGCCGCCGACCACATGCTCGCTCAGCACCCAGAGCGCCGCCGGATCGTAATAGGAGGTGAAGGAGATCGCGCCGTTGCTCTCTGTTTCCGGGGCGCCGAGCAATGGATGCGGACCTGCCGCGCTGTCTTCCAAATTGCGATAGGCGCGCGCCGCCATGCCGACATCGCGCCAGACACCCCAGGAAATCGCAAGACCGTCGGTGCGCGAGGCCGCGAGGCTTTCCAGATAGCTGTTCGCCGCCACATAATCGACCTGGCCGGGCGGGGCGGTAATGACCGAAGTCGAGGAGAAGACGGCGAAGAAATCAAGGCTGCCATCGGGCAGCAGCGCCGCGAGATTGGCGCCGCCGGTCACCTTGGGCGCCAGAACGTTATGGGCATCGTCAAGGCTCTTGCCCAGCATCGGCGCGTCATCCATGATGCCGGCCCCGTGGAAGACGCCGTCGATGCCGCCAAATTGCGCCCGCGCCGTTTCAAGGGCCTTGCCGAGCGATGCCTTGTTCGTCACATCGGCACTTAACAGCAGGACCTCTCCGCCCGCCGCCTCGATCTCCTGCAGGATCCGGATGGCGTGGGCGGTGCGGCTGTTCGGGGATTTGGCGAGCACGACCGGCCAGTCGCCGCCACCGGGGAACCGCGATCGGGCGATGAGCGCAATGCGCGCCCGGGCCGTGGTGCCAAGATAACGCGCGAGCTCGAGCCCGATGCCGCCGACGCCGCCGGTGATCACGTAGCGCCCGGCCTCCTTCACCCGCTTCGGAAGCATCTCCGTCGCCGTGACCGGCAGGGGTTCCAGCTTCTGCGCATAGCGTTGACGGGCGCGGAAGGCGATGCAGTCATCGGCGCTCGCGCCGTCATGCTCATCGAGAATGGCTTTCGCTGCCCAGCCCGGATCTTCGGTCGCCTCCAGATCGATATATTGACCATGCAGCCCCGGAATTTCGCGCGGCGCGACCCGGACCGGCCCGATCAGCGTGCTGAGCGCCGGATGCAGGACCGGTTCTCCGTTCACCGAGAAGGCGCCGCTGCCGATAAAGCTGAGGCGGATATCCCCGGACGGGTCCGCCGACTGGATGGCGCGGGCGAGGCAGAAACCGGCGTCAAACAAACCCGTCTGACCATCCGCGGCCGACGCCATGGGCCAGCCGTTCAGGATCTGCGCCGGGATCTCACCAAGCTCGGCAAAAAGCGCCTCGTAATCCTCCGGCACGTCCGGGGCGAGGCGGTATTCGTCGCCGTCGCGGGTGAAATGATCGCCGGGACGGACGATGACGAGGGTCTCCCGCCGCTCCGCAAGCGCCGCGGCGAGGGCGTCCGAGACCGGATCGCCGCCATGGAAGAGCAGCCAGCTGCCGCCATGGCGCATTTCCGCCGGCGGGACGGGCGCAACCACCCATTTTTTCGTGACATACCAGTCATCGGGATTATCGTGCCGCGTCAGGCGGATGGCGCCCTCGGCGATGGCCGTTTCGGTATCGGCGACGAGGCCCGCCCCCGGTTCGATCCAGTGGCGTTCGCGCGCGAAGGCATAGGTCGGCAGCGAAACCCGCCGCCCACCGGCTCCCGGCAGTTTTTCCCAATCAAGCGCACCCCCCGCCGTCCAGATACGGCCCGCGGCGAGCAGCGCCCGCGCCATATCGTCATCCGCCTCCTTCGGCGGGCGGCCGGAGGAAAGGACGGCGCGCGGTTCATTCTCTCCGTGACCCATCTCGGCGAGCGGTCCCAGCGTCTGGCCGGGCCCGACCTCGAGCAGGATCTGCCCCGGCTTCTTGAGGACGGTTTCCACCGCATCGGCGAAAAGAACCGTATGGCGCAAATGGCTGACCCAATAGTCGATGGTCGAGAAATCCCCGTTTTCCGGCCAGTCGCCACGCAGGGACGACACAAAGGGAATCTCCGGATCCTGTAGGCGGATCCCCTGGATCCCGTTGCGGAAGTTATCAAGCTGGTCATCGAGGATGCGGCTATGGGCGGCGACATTGATGCGCACCCGCGTGGCCTCATATTCCGTGCCCTTCAGCTCGTTCTCCAGGGCGTCGATCCGCGCGACCTCTCCCGATACGACACAGAGATCGGGGGCATTCAGCGCCGCAATGTCAAGGCTGTCGCCGATCATCTCCAGCACCTTTTCGCGCGGCGCGGGGATAATGCTCATGGCACCGGCGGCGGCGGCATCCATTACCTTGCCGCGCCAGACAACGATTTTAAGCGCGTCGGCAACCGACATCACCCGGGCGATCACGGCGCCCGCATATTCCCCGGCGCTATGGCCGAGAACCGCGGCGGGCTCTATCCCCCAGCTCATGAACATCCGGGCATAAGCATATTCAAGGATGAACAACGCCGGAATGGCATAGCCCGACCTTTCCATCCTGGCGCGGGCATCCGCATCCTCGAGGCATTTATCGAACATCACGGCGCGAAGATCGGCAGGCGCATCCGCCGGCATCTGCGCGAAGCATTCATCGACGGCGGCGCGAAAAGGCGCAGAACTCCTTAACAGTCCCGCGCCGGCGCCGGGATATTGCGCCCCGCCGCCGGGGAACATGAAGACCACCTCCGCCTTCGCGGTTCCGGCTGTGCCCTCGCCGACATGGGCGGGCGCCTCGTTCCAGAGCGCCGCCTTGAGATCGTCCCGGGTCCGGGCAACGATCACCCGGCGCTCGGAAAATTCGCGGCGGCCATGCCGCAGGGTAAAGGCGGCATCGGCAAGATCGGGCATCTCCGGCGATGTGACGAAATCGCGCCATTTCTCCTGAAGACCATCGAGGGCGTTTCGATTGCGCGCCGAGAAAGGGAAGAGCCGCCAGCTTTCCTCCCGCGGCGTGTCGGGGCGCCGGGGCGCCTCCTCCAGAATCGCATGGGCGTTGGTGCCGCCGACACCGAGCGAGTTGATCGCGGCGCGGCGTGGAATATCCCCGCGCGGCCAGGGCTTGCTCTCGGCGACCACATAGAAAGGACTGTTGGCGATATCGAAGCGGCTGTTCGGCGTCTTGTAGTGAAGCGAGGCGGGGATCATCTCGTGGCGCAGCGCCTCCACCACCTTGATCAGGCTGGTGGCGCCCGCCGCCGTGTCGAGATGGCCGATATTGCTCTTGACCGAGCCGATCCCGCAATAGCCGGTGCCGCCGGCCCCGTACACTTGCGCGAGACCGGCCAGCTCGATCGGATCGCCGACCGGCGTGCCGGTGCCATGGGCTTCGACGTAACTTACGGTTTCCGCAGGCACACCCGCAATAGCGAGAGCCTCGGCCGCGGCTTCCGCCTGACCGTCGACGCTGGGCGCGAGATAGCCCGCCTTCTGCGCGCCGTCGTTATTGACGGCGGAACCGATCAGCACCGCCTTGATATCGTCGCCATCGGCAAGCGCATCCTCGAGCCGACGCAAGATGACGAGCGCCGCGCCGGAGCCGAACACCGTGCCCTCACTGTCATCATCAAACGGGCGGCAGAGGCCGTCGGGCGACTGGATCTCCCCTTCAACGAATTTATAGCCATGGCGATGCGGCAATTCGATGGTGACGCCACCGGCAATCGCCATGTCGCACTCCATGGAGAGCAGGCTGGCCGCCGCCTGATGCACGGCGACGAGCGAGGTCGAGCAGGCCGTCTGGATCGCCACCGACGGCCCCTGCAAATTCAGCAGATAGGACAGCCGCGTCGTCAGGAAATCCTTGTCATTACCGGTATGGCGCAAGAGGAACATGCCGATTTCCGCGACAAGGTCGGGATTGGTCAGCAGGTTGAACGGAAGATAGGCCTGCATGCCGGAGCCGGCAAAGACGCCGATCCGCCCGTCGAAACTTTCGGGCATATGGCCGGCATCCTCCAGCGCCTCCCAGGCGCATTCAAGGAAATGGCGGTGCTGCGGATCGAGGATGGAGGCTTCGCGCGGCGAAAAGCCGAAAAAGCCCGCATCGAAACATTCCATATCGGAAAGGTAATTCGCCGCGCGCACATAGTTCGGGTCGGCCAGCTCTGTCGCGCTGACGCCGTTCGCCAGCATCTCCTCGTCCGTGAACCAGCGCGTGCCGATGCGCCCGCCCGCCAGCATGTGCCAAAGCTGCGAGACGGTGCGCGCGGACGGGAACCGTCCGGCCATGCCGACGATGGCAATCTTTTCAGAAGCCTGAAGTCCTTCTACGCCGTCTGTCATCTTCCCGCTTATCCCCACCGCAATCGGCGGTGCCGCTCGTCCTGACAGAAATCATATCCTGCCAAGACTCATGTTTACTATACAGTTGTCCCGGTTCTTTGCGTCATCCGCGCCCGGCGCGCCGCCGCCCGCTGCGCCCCGCGCATCGCCGCCGTCGATTCCCCCTCCGCCTTGCCGCCGCCGTCGAGATGACGGGCCAGCGCCTGAATGGTGGAGAAGCGGAACATGTCGGTGATCGCAACTTCCTTGTCGAACAGCTCCTTCAGCCGCCGCTGCACCTGCACCACGAGGAGCGAATGCCCGCCGAGATCAAAGAAATTATCGGTAACACCCACCTCGGAGAGGCCCAGCGCCTCGCACCAGATCTTGGCGATCGCCGCTTCGGTATCGCTCTGTGCCGTGGCGGCCGCCGCGCTCGCCTGCCCCTGCGGTTTCGGCAGCGCCTTGCGGTCGATCTTGCCGTTCGGCGTCTCGGGCATTTTGTCGAGCACGACCACCTGCGAGGGCGTCATGAATTCGGGCAGCATCTCGCCGAGTTTCCGGCGCACCTCCTGTGGATCGATCTTGTGCCCCGGCGCCACGGTCGCAAAGGCGACGAGGCGCTTGTCGCTGTCGCCGGTCTCGAACACGGTCACGGCGGCATCCTTTACCTCCGCGAGCGATCCGAGCTTCGCCTCGATCTCGCCAAGCTCGATCCGGTGGCCGCGCACCTTGACCTGGTTATCCATGCGGCCATGGAATTCAAGCCGGCCGTCGGGCATATGACGGACAAGGTCACCGGTCCGGTAGACGCGCCCTTCCGGCGTGTCCAAAAACCGCTCGGCCGTCAGTTCTTCGCGGTTCCAGTAGCCATCAGCAACGCCATCGCCGCCGATCCAGAGCTCGCCGGCAACCCCGCTCGGCAGCGCCTGACCAAATTCGTTGCGGACGGAATAGATCGTGTTGGCAATCGCCTCGCCCAGCGGGATGGTCTCGCCCACCGTTTCAAGATTGGCGACCGACGACCAGACGGCGGTTTCCGTCGTGCCATACATATTGAGAAGTGTTCCCTTGAGATTGGCGCGGAGATTGCGCGCAAGTTCCGGCGGAAAGCCTTCGCCGCCGACCATCATCACGTCAAGCTTGCCGAGCGCCGTCCGGCCCGCCTGCTCGGCGACGAGGAAGGAGGCCATCGACGGCGTACATTGGAAATGGGTGATGTCATGCTCGGCGATCTGCTCGGCGACCGAGGCCTGACGGGCAACGCCGCCTTCGGCCAGCAGGTTGTTCTTGAGATCATTGATATAGGTGAGATGCGTGAGCACCAGGTCGGTATCGACACCGAAATCGATGAGGCAGGCAATCTCGTCAACGCCCATGCGGGCAATCTCGCGCACCAGCTCCTGACAGCTCTCAGGCGTGCCGAACAGGCCGCTCGTCTGGTAATAGCGCTCAAACGCATGATCGAGAAGCGCTTCGGTCTCTTCCTCGGTAAGTTCCTGTTTTTCAAAGACTTCCTGCGGCGTCAGACCGGTCGCGTCGGCCTTCTGCTTGAAGGTCGGGGAGCTCCAGGAGGCGCGGCGCAAGAGATCGACCGAGCTTTTCAAATATCCCTTCATCGGTTCGCGCACCGTCTCGCGCACCTGATCCTCATCCTCACCGACAAACGTATGGAGCATGAGGGAGACCTTGCCGTTGCCCGGATGCCCCGCCTCGCGCCAGGCCATGCGGTAGGCGCGGATTTTCTCCGCCACATCCTCAAATTTCTGGCCCAGCAGATGGGTCAGCACATAGCAGCCCTTTTCCGCCGCCGCCGCGAAGGTTTCCGGGTTCCCCGCCGCCGTCAGCCAGAGCGGAATCTCGCCGCGCACCGGGCGCGGCAGGGTCGAAATCTCGATTTCCTCGCCCTTGTGGTTGGGCAGCATGACGCTTTCGCCCCGCCAGAGCTTGCGCAGCGTATCAATGCCATCCAGCATGACCTCCTTGCGGGGTTCGAAATTCTCGGGCTGCAGGACAAAATCGTTGGGCTGCCAGCCGCTGGCGATGGCAATACCGGCGCGGCCCGCCGAGATATTGTCGACAAGCGCCCAATCCTCGGCGACGCGGACCGGATGATGCAGCGGCAGCACGCAGGACCCGGCGCGGATATCGACGTTTTTGGTGAGCGAGGCCACGGCCGCGGAACTCACCGCCGGATTGGGATAGAGGCCGCCAAAGGCATGGAAATGCCGCTCCGGCGTCCAGATCGCCTCAAAACCGTTCTCATCGGCGAATTTCGCGCCCTGCAACAGGAGACGATAGGCGTCCGGCCCGCTGCCCGAGACTTCGGAGGCAAAATAGAACAGGCTGAAGCCCGGAACCGGGGTCGAGGAGACGCCGTCCGTCTGCAGCACCACGGTGAATCCGCGGGCCAGGCTCCAGAAAATCTCCAGCACGGAAATATCGAAGGAAACCGAGGTGATGGCCAGCAGCCGGACCTCGCCCTCATGCGGCACGGTCAGGTCGGTGCCGGTGAAGAAATTGACGATATTCTGATGGGTCAGCATCACGCCCTTCGGAATCCCGGTCGAGCCGGAGGTATACATCAGATAGGCGAGATCGGAGGGCGCGCCGGCGGGCGCCGTGAAGCCATCGGCAACCGTCGCGTCCGGATAAACAATCTTTTCCGCATCCAGGCGGAACTTGTATTCGGTCGCCGGGCTCGCCACGATCAGCGGCGCGTTGCTGTCCTCGACCATGAAGGCAACCCGCTCCGCCGGGTAGGACGGATCGAGCGGGAGATAGGCCGCCCCCGTCTTCAGGATCGCGAGCAGGGAAACAATTAGGTCGGTCGACCGATCTAGGCATAGTCCAACGATGACGCCCCGTCCCGCGCCGCGCGCGGCAAGGGCGGCGGCAAGCGCATCGGTGCGCTTGTCGAGTTCCGCATAAGAAAGCACATCGTCATCGGCCTTCAGCGCGATGGCGTCCGGCGTCTTGGCGACCTGGTCGCGGATGACATCGTGAATGCGCTTGTCGCGCGGATAATCGATGCCCATGGCATCCATGCCGGCCTGTTTCTGGTTCGGATCGGTGAGCGGCAGGTCTTTGAGCGCCGTCTCCATCTGCGATGCGAAGGCGTTGAGGAAGAAAGCGAGATCCCGGCCCATGGCGGCGAGCATGTCGCGCGCATAAAGGCCGGTTTTCGCGATCAGGCGAGGGTCCTCTCCCAGCGCGAGCACGAGGTTGCGATCCCCCAGAAGGTCGGCATCGGCCCCGTCGCGGGGCGTCACGGCGACATTCAGCGCGCGCAGGGCGACATCGCGTGCGGCCATGTCGGGCAACCGCGCGATCAGATCGATGCTGCGCGGACCGGCGGCGCGGCCGTCGGCCTGTATTCTCGATACCGCGTCAATCGTCTCCGCGACGGTCTTGTCGGCCGCAAGGGGGAGCGTGACAAGCTGGCTTTCGGCGATCAAGGGATGCGTCTCGGCCCCTGAATCCATGCCGCAGGATACCGACTTCGCGCCCATGAGCAGCGCATGCCAGACAAGAAGACCGGCGGTCGCCACCTCCAGCGCCAGCGGTTGATCGAGCATGAGGGGCACGGCAACCGCGCCGGAGGCCGTATCCCGGTTCGACGGATAGGGCGATTGCAGCGGCTGCGCATTGGAAAGCGCGTCCTGCCAGTAATTTTCCGCCTTCGCGGTGGCCGAGAGAAGATCATCCGGCATGGCGGGCAGTGGTGGCAGCACGGCGCCTATCTGAAGCCCGACGGCGTTGGGATGGCGCGGCTCGCCCTTAAGGCAGCGGAACCCGCCCAGCCTTACATTGTGATCGGCGGCGGCAATGGTGATGCTGTCATCGTCAAGGCCGATCACCTGACCGGGCGCCCCCGATGCCGGACCGTCCAGGATATCGAGCGTACCGACGAGGGAGATGGCGGCGCCCGTCCACAGCTTCGCGGCGCCGAGCGGATTGGCATAGGCGCCGAAATCGAGCGCGCGGACAAGCCGGTCGAGGTCCGCGGCGGGTTTCGTGAAATCCAGCGCGCCAAGCTGCGCGGGCCGCATGGCGGCGGTGTAGATGTTTTTCTCCGTCCCCTGCTCCACCGGCCGGGCGGCGTCGGACTTGAGCTCCGCCACCAGCTCCGTGAAGGAGGCGAGCCCCGCCTCATAACATTTCGCATTGAGGCTCATCGAGGTTTCATCGGGCGCGATGTCAACGCGGCGCGATTTCAAAATCCGTCCCGCATCGGGACTTGCCTTCATCTCGTGCCAGGTGACCGCGTGCGAGGTCTCACCGTTTATCAGCGCCCAGGAGGTGACATTGATGCCGGTATATTTCGGCAGGGGTCCATCGAAGAAATTCACGGCAAACTTGCGGGGTGGGACCGGCAGGGCTTGCGGAAAGATCGTCAGGTTGACGACGCTGAACAGATAATCATAGGCAAGGTCGTTCAGCCCGGCGTCGCCGGGATCACCGAAAAGCGGCAGACCCTCCGCCTCCGCCCAGGCCCGAACTCTCGGTTCGTGACTTAGAATGCCGGCGATTTCGCCGCCCGCGCGCGTGAATGCCTCCGCGCATTGAACGAGAAGCGTTCCTTCCCCAATGAATAAACCGTTCATTGTAAAAATACGGTCCTTCGGCCGTGATCTTATTTGTTATTGAATACTCCTTAACCACACCATAGAAAAAACCTGTTTATTATCCCTTAACGGGCGGAGAAAACACCAATTCAACGAGGGGTTTAATCCGCCCGGGGGATATCCGTGACAAACTTGGGGACGTGATATCCCTTCTGCACCGCCGGACGCTCGAAAATACGGTTATACCAGCCCTTTACATTGGGATAGTCCGCGAGGTCGATCGTCTGCCATTCGAAGCGCGAAATCCAGGGCCAGATCGCGATATCGGCGATGCTGTAGTCCCCGGCGACAAAATCCCGGTTGGCGAGCGCGGTATCGAGCACCCCATAGAGCCGTTTGGCCTCCGTCAGGTAGCGGTCTTCCGCATAGGGCGCCTTGCCGGGGTTGAAGCGGACGAAATGATGGACCTGTCCGGCCATCGGCCCGAGGCCGCCCATCTGCCACATCAGCCATTCCATCATCTGCCAATAGGCTTTCTCGTCCGTCGGCACCAGCTTGCCGCCGGCCTTTTTCGATAGATACAGCATGATCGCCCCGGATTCCATCATGCGGACGCCGGTATCATGATCGACAATCGCCGGGATCCGGCCGTTTGGTGAAATTTCAAGGAATTCCGACGTTTTCTGCTCGTCGTTGCCGATATCGATGGATTTCACATTATAGGGAAGCCCCAGCTCTTCGAGCAGGATGGAGACTTTCCGTCCATTCGGTGTTGTCCAGGTATACAGATCGATCATGTTTTTATGTCCTCCTAAGATGCTTTTGCCGCATTTCCCTGCGCACGGGCGGCCGACAGGCTCTGCTCCGGCGTCAGGGCTTCCGGATCGACGACGATCTCGATCACCGCCGCCCGGTTCGCGGCCTCGGCCGCCTTGAAAACCTCCGCGAAATCCTCCGTCCGGGTGACTTTTTCGCCGAATGCGCCATAGGCGCGCGCAAGCGCGGCGAAATCCGGATTGGCAAGCGTCGTGGCATGGACGCGTTCGGGAAATCCGCGCTCCTGATGCATGCGGATGGTGCCGAGCATGCCGTTATTGACGATGATGAAGATGACCGGCGCATTGAACTGCATCGCCGTCGCCAGCTCCTGCCCCAGCATCATGAAACAGCCATCGCCATTGAAGCTGACGACCGTGCGGGCGGGTTCGGTGATCTTGGCGCTGATCGCGGCGGGCACGCTGTAGCCCATCGCGCCGCTGGTCGGGGCCAGCTGCGTGCGGAATTTCTTGTGCTGGAAAAAACGATGCGCCCAGACCGCGTAATTGCCCGCCCCGGCGGTGACGATCGCATCCTCGGGCAGGGTTTCATTGAGATAGGCGACGATCTTGCCAAGATTGACGGGCCCCGGCACGTCGGTCGGCCTGATCCGCGCGAGATAGTCGTTGCGGGCGTTCAGAACCCAGCCCTCCCGCGCCTTAGCCGCGCCTGGCGCCATGGCGCATGCCGCCGCGGCAAATTCCGGCATCCTGGCATTGATGGCAAGATCGGGGAGATACACCCGGCCGAGTTCGGAAACGCCCGGATGCACATGCACCAGCGTCATCGCCGGGTTCGGCACCTCTAGCAGCGTATAGCCCTGCGTCGTCATTTCGCCAAGGCGCGGCCCGACGACGAGGAGAAGGTCGCTCTCCTTTATGCGCGCCGCGAGCTTGGGATTGAGGCCGATCCCGACATCGCCCGCATAGTTGGGATGGCGGTTATCGAAGCAATCCTGCGAACGGAGCGACGCCCCGACCGGAATTCCGTGGTTTTCGGCAAATGTCTGGATATCCCGGACCGCCGCTTCCGTCCAGGTCGCGCCGCCGACGATCATGAAGGGCCGCTCCGCCGCGGCAAGATGCGCCTCCAGCGCCATCATATCGGCGGCGGCGGGGGCAATGGCGGGCGCCTGCGCCGGATGCGCGATATCGGCCACCTCCGCCACCTCGGCCAGCATATCCTCGGGCAGGGCCAGCACCACCGGACCCGGCCGACCGGACAGCGCGGTATAAAAGGCGCGGCTGACATATTCGGGGATGCGGCGGGTATCGTCTATTTCGGCGACCCATTTCGCCATTTCGCCGAAAACGCGGCGGTAGTCCATTTCCTGGAACGCCTCCCGGTCCAGCGCGTCGCGCCCGACCTGCCCAACGAAAAGGATCATCGGCGTGCTGTCCTGAAACGCCGTATGCAGGCCGATCGAGGCATTGGTCGCGCCGGGGCCGCGCGTCACCATGCAGATGCCGGGCCGGCCGGTCAGCTTGCCATAGGCCTCCGCCATATTGGCGGCGCCGCCTTCGTGGCGGGTATTGATCATGCGGATGCTGTTGGCATGATTGTAAAGCCCGTCGATCACCGCGAGATAGCTCTCGCCGGGCACGCAAAAGACCGTGTCCACCCCCTGCAACGCGAGTTGGTCGGCGAGTATCTGCCCGCCCGTTCTTGCTTTCAGCGATTGCGGCATTTCATCCTCTTGATTTTGTCCTTGTTCTGCGGATGCGTGATCCTAGCAGATTGCGCGGTCAAACCAATGACAAGATTCGGCATTTGGAAAATTCCGGGGGGCTCAGGCCCGCCGCCGGACCACCGCCGCGGCAACGGAGAGAAGCGCGAACATCACGGCGGCGGCGGTGACGATGCTCGGACCGGAGGGGGTGTCGAGCTCGACCGAGCCGGAAATACCGACAATCACCGCGATAATCCCGAAGACCCCTGCCCAGATCGCCATGCTCTCGGGTGAGGAGACGAGCTGGCGCGCCGTCGCCGCCGGGATGATCAGCATCGAGGTGATGAGCAGGATGCCGACAATGCGGATGGAAACCGCGACGACGATGGTCATCAGCAGCATGAGCAGGATATTCGCCCAGACCGTATTCACCCCCTCGGCGCGGGCCAGATCCTCATGAATGGTCATCAGGGTCAGCGACGACCAGTTGAAGACCAGAAGCCCGACCACCACCAGCCCGCCGCCGTAAATCCAGTAAAGGTCGATCTGCCGCACGGTCAGGATATCGCCGAAAAGATAGCTGTAGAGATCGAAGCTGACGTTATCGAGAAAGCTGATCGCGACCATGCCGATGGACAGCGCCGCATGGGCGAGAATGCCGAGCAATGTATCCGTCGCCAGCACCCGGCGCTGCTGCAGCCAGACCAGCAGAAGGGCGAACAGGGTGCAGACGATGACCGTGCCGAGATTGATATTGATGCCGTACAAAAGCCCGAGCGCGATCCCGAGAAGGGCGCTGTGGGCGAGGGAATCGCCGAAATAGGCCATCCGCCGCCAGACGACGAAACAGCCGAGCGGGCCGGCAATCAGCGCAACCCCGATCCCCGCCGCCAGCGCGCGGAGAATAAAATCGTCAACCATCAAGCTCTTCCATCTGATCGTGGGTATGGTCCGCATGCGGATGGGCATGATCATGGGTATGATCATGGTTGTGACTATGGTTATAGACCGCCATCAGCCGCGCCATGTCATCGCCGAACAGGCTGATGAACTCCGGATCGCGCGTCACCATATGCGGCTCCCCGTGGCAGCAGATATGATGATAGAGGCAGACAACCTCCCGCGTGCTCGACATCACCAGATGCAGATCGTGCGAGACCATCAGGATGCTGACATCGCGCTCGGCATAGATCTTCTCGATCAGCTTGTAGAACGCGAGCTGGCCTGTGACATCAAGGTTTTGCGCCGGCTCGTCCAGCACCAGTAGATCGGGATTATCGAGCAGCGCGCGCGCCAGCAGGACCCGCTGCAATTCCCCGCCCGAGAGCACATGAAGCGGCTTGTCGAGAAATTCCGTGATGCCTGTCTCCGCCGCGACATGCTGCAAATCGTCCTTCGCGGCCTTTTTTCGCAGGCTGAGAAACCGGCGCACGCGGATCGGCACCGTATGATCGGCGACCAGCCGCTGCGGCACATAGCCGATCTTAAGGTTGGCCCGCCGCTCGATGCGGCCCTCCGAGGGGTCGAACAGGCCCATCATGCATTTGAGAAGCATGGATTTCCCGGCGCCGTTCGGCCCGATGATGGTGATGAAATCCTTCTCGCCGATGCTGAGCGAGACATCCTCGAGGATGGTTTTGCCGTCGCGATAGACGCTGACATGGCGGGCGGAAAGCAGGTCGGTCATGAGGCGGCGGACCCGCGGCAATCGCTGCATTCGCCGGTGATTTCCAGCGTGACATGCTCGGCCTGGAATTCGTTCCGCCGGCTGGTTTTCGAGATCGCCTCGATGATGTCCGGATTGCAGCATTCCTTCGCCTCGCCGCAATCGGAGCAGATGAGGAAATAGCATTCCTTATGCCTGAGCGGATGGCTGCAGCCGACAAAGGCGTTGAGGCTGTTGATCTTGTGGACAAGGCCGTTCTCGGTCAGGAAATCGAGCGCGCGATAGACCGTCGGCGGCTTGATGGCGGCGATCCGGTGATCGAGCCCGTCCAGCCGGTCGAGAATATCATAGGCCTTGACCGGACCATGGTTCTGCCAGACCAGCTCCAGCACCTTGCGCCGGATTTCGGTGAAGCGCAGATGCCGCGCCGCGCAGATTTCCTCCGCCTGATGCAGGGCATCGGCGATGCAGTCTTTATGGGACGTGCAGTTATACATGGTCATTTCCCGAAAAGGCGATTGACATGGATATGTTATAATATAACATTCGCCGCTTCCGCAACCGAGAACTTTATATCTGCCGTCATGCGAATACGTTTTTTATCCAGTCTGATCGCCGTCTTTTTCCTTGTAACGCCCGCCCATGCCGAGGCTCCGGGGGGCGTCGTCGTCACCGTCAAGCCCTTGCATTCCCTCGTTCAGGGGGTGATGGGCGACACGGCGGAGGCAACGCTTCTGGTGACGGGGACGGCCTCGCCCCACGGCTTTTCCCTCAAGCCCTCGCAGGTTGGCGCGCTGCAGGCGGCAACCGTCGTCTTCTATATCGACGAGACGATGGAGACATTCCTCAAGAATGCGCTGGATTCCCTGCCCGATGAGGTGCGAAAGCTGCGGCTGTCGCAGGCCGAGGGGATCGTTCTGCTTGAGCGGCGCGACAGCGGCGCCTGGGAGGCGGAGGATCATCACGGCGGCCATTCCCACCATGCAGGAGAGGAGCATGGCGACGAGGCCCATAACATGCATCTCTGGCTCGATCCCCGCAATGCCATGAAGATGGTGCGGGCCATCAATGAGACGCTCGCCGGGATTTATCCCGAAAATGCGGCGCTCTACACCGCGAATGCCGCCCGGCTTATCGCCCGGCTCGGCGCCCTCGATGAGGAGCTGGCCGGACGGCTGGCCCCGGTTCGGGACCGGCCTTTTGTGGTACTCCATGACGCCTATCCCTATTTCGAGGCGCGCTACGGCCTGACCGCCGTCGGCTCCCTGACCCTGGAGCCGGACAGCCCGGCCTCGGCGAAAAAGCTGAAGGAGATTCGCCGCAAGCTGGAGGCGACGGGCGCCCGCTGCCTGTTTCGGGAGCCGCAATTCTCCGACCGGCTGCTGCGGACGGCGGCCGAGGGGCTCGACGTCAACATCGGCACGCTCGACCCGCTCGGCGGCGAACTCGAACCCGGGGCGGATCTCTATTTCATCCTGATGCGGTCCCTCGCCGGCAATCTCGCCGACTGCCTCGCGAACTAGGGATCAGCGGCGGTTGGCCGTCAGGATCTGGCCGCTTCTTTCCTGCGCGCAGGCGATGCAGAGGGTGGTATAGGGCAAGGCCTCCAGCCGCGCGGCCCTGATTTCCTTGCCGCAGGAGGCGCAGCTCTGGTAATTGCCCGCCTCGATCCGGTCCAACGCCGCCTTGATCATCTCGATCTCGTGGATGACGGTTTCCTCGAGGCGCTCATCCACCTGGTCGCCCTCGCGCTCGACCGCCTGTTCCCCGAAGGAGGCGCTGTGCGCGCCGCGCAATCTCTGCTCGATCGCTTCCAGGCGGCGAATTTCCTCCGCCAGCCTATCCCGTAACTGCGTTTCGACTGCTTTCATATCCACGACACATCCTCCAGAAAAGCGTTTATTCCCGCACGGTACAAGTTCACAGACCGGATAGCTTTGATATGGATCAATGCCGTCAACAATCAAAGACTGCCCCCCTACAGCACCGAACCGGACCAGAGGGAATAAAGACCGGTTACAATAAACGCCACGGCGGCGACAATCCGGGCGACGCGAAAGGGAATATGCTGCATCAGGGCCGCGCCCAGAAAGACGACGGGAACATTGGCGATCAGCATGCCAAGGGTCGTGCCAAGGGTAACAATGATCGGCGCGCCGAAATTTGCGCCCAGCAGGACCGTGGCGATTTGCGTCTTGTCGCCGATTTCAGCGAGAAAGAACAAAAGGCTCGAGACCAGAAACGCGCCATATCCATCCCAGCGCGACGTTGGTGCATCCTCCTTGTCCGGAATCAGCAGCCAGAGACCGACGGCAATGAAACTGCCGCCGATAATCCAGCGCCCGGTCTCGCTCTGAAGAAACTGGCCAAGCCAGACACCGGCGCCCGCCGACGCCGCGTGATTGAGAAGGGTCGCAACCAATATCCCGGCAATGATACTCCAGGGTTTGTTAAAACGGGTTATGAGAAAAAGCGAGAGAAGCTGGGTTTTATCGCCAATTTCCGCCAGCGCAACGGTAAAAACAGAAGTAAGAAACGCATCCATGATTTTCTTCCGGCGGGACGATAAACCAAAGACAAACAGCAGCCTCCCGCGGATGGGCCGTCATTTGCCTTAGGTCTTGTCGGCATGGCGCCATGGCGCCACGCGAACCTGCCACAAGCCGTGCGGGCTCGAGTATGTTGACAGGCTCACTCACCGGATGTGAGCGGACTACTCCCCTAAAACGCGGCGAAAATTAGCAGCGGCGTCGGCTTTTGTCCATGGCACATGCCATCGGTTTGAAGTTTTTTGAAAATAAGATAAATTTAATATACCCCCCGAAAGCGGAATCGCCCGTGAAAGAGGAAAGGACGCATCATGATCCGAAACTATTTCAAAATCTTTCTCCTATTGACGATTATCGGCACAATTTCATTCACGGCCGGATGTGCCTATAGAAACCCTGACGGCACTTTTTCCGAGGATCATCGCGGCGGAGAATGATGCAGTCAGGTTGAAATTGCGACGGTAACGCCTCATCAAATTTGACGACAGAAAACGGATAGTCGGCGCCGGCATTAAATGGCATTGTGCGTCCATCGGGTTTTCCGGTTTTGAGGGTAGAAAATGTCGCTGCGTGCCTGGGTCATATTGCTATTGCTTTCGTTCCTCTGGGGCGGCACCTTTTTCTTTATCGAGCTGGCGCTGGTGGATTTCACCCCCTTTACCATTGTCTGCCTGCGCGTCGTCATCGCCGCGCTCGCGCTTTACAGCTATCTCAAGCTGAAGGGCGAGGCGATCCCCCGCGATCTGCGGCTCTGGGGCATCTTTCTGGTGATGGGGCTGCTCAATAATATCATCCCCTTCAGCCTGATCGTCTGGGGCCAGACCCATATCACGGGCAGCGTCGCCTCGATCCTGAACGCGACAACGCCGCTTTTTGCGGTCATCCTCGCGCATTTCCTCACCACGGACGAGACGCTCAACCGCCACAAGTTGCTTGGCGTGCTGATCGGGTTCGGCGGCGTGGTGGTGATGATGCAGCCGAGCATGGCGGAGGGGTTCAATTTCGAAAGCATCGGCCAGCTCGCCATTCTCGGTGCGGCGCTTTCCTATGGTTTCGCCGGGATCTGGGGCAAGCGCCTGAAGGGGACGTCGGCGCTCGTCAACGCCTTCGGGATGCTCGCCTGTTCCAGCGTCATCATGCTGCCGGTGGCGCTGATTGTCGATGAGCCCTTCGCGGCCAGCCCCGACTGGATCAGTCTCTCCGCCGTCGTCGCCCTCGCGATTTTTGGCACTGCGCTTGCCTATATCTTCTATTTCCGGCTGCTCGCGCTCGCCGGCGCCGTCAACCTGTTGCTGGTCACCTTCCTGATCCCGGTGACCGCGCTCCTCCTCGGGGTCGGCGTCCTTGACGAGGCGATCCACCCCCTCGCCCTGGTCGGCACGGCGATAATTTTTGCCGGTCTCGCCCTGATCGACGGGCGCCTCCTCGTTTTCTTCAGAAAACCGCGGAAGGTGTGACGACGACCACCTCCGCCGCCTTGCAATCCGCCGCGGATTATTACACTTTACGTTCAAGGGTTCATGAAAGACGGGGATTTGCCATGTGGCCGAACGAGAGACTGTTTGATCTGCTTCAAATCGAGGTGCCGATAATCCAGGCGCCTATGGCCGGGGCCAACGGATCGGCGCTGGCCATCGCGGTGAGCGAGGCGGGCGGCCTCGGGTCCCTTCCCTGCGCCATGTTGAACGAGGACAAGATGCGCGCCGAGGCGGGCAATATCCGTCAGCAAACCGCCAAGCCGTTCAGCATGAATTTCTTCTGCCATACCGTCACCACGCCGACGGCGGCGCAGCAGGCGGTGTGGAAAGACCGGCTCGCGCCCTTCTACGCCGAATACGGCCTTGATCCGGCCGACGTTCCCCCGGCCGCCATCCGCCGCGCCTTTGATGAGGGCATGTGCGCACTGGTTGAGGATATCAAGCCGAATGTGGTCAGCTTTCATTTCGGCCTGCCCGATGCCGCCCTGCTCGCGCGGGTCAAGGCGACGGGCGCCCGCGTGCTTTCCAGCGCGACAACGGTGAAGGAGGCGCGCTGGCTGGAAGAAAACGGCTGCGATGCGATTATCGCCCAAGGCTCCGAGGCGGGCGGTCATCGCGGCATGTTCCTGACCAAGGACGTGACCGCGCAGGCGGGCAGCATGGCGCTTCTGCCGCAGGTGGTCGATGCCGTGACCGTGCCGGTCATCGCCGCGGGCGGCATTGCCGATGGCCGGGCCATTGCCGCGGCCTTTGCCCTGGGCGCCGCCGGTGTGCAGATCGGAACAGCGTATCTCTTTACGCCGCAATCCCTGATCAGCGATCTCCATCGCGCGGCCCTTCATCAGGCGGCGGATGACCAGACGGTCATCACCAATGTCTTCTCGGGCAAGCCCGCGCGCGGCATGATCAACCGGGTCATCCGCGAGGTCGGGCCGATGTCAACCGACACCCCGCCCTTCCCGACGGCCGGCAACGCGCTGGCGCCCCTGAAAGCCAAGGCGGAAGCCGACGGATCGGGCGATTTTACCTCCCTCTGGTCCGGTCAGGCGGCGGCGCTGGCGCGCGATATGGACGCCGGGGAGCTGACCCGCAGCCTCGCGTCGGACGCCCAGAAACGCCTGAAGTCGCTGGCCGGTAAATAGAGAAAGTTTGACATTCCGGTAATTTAGCGTATAACTCGCCCCATTGCCGAAGCGATACCAGTAGAGTGTCGCGTTGCAGCTTTTCGCATGGCGCTAATTTCGATCTCTATTCATTAGGCCGTCGAAACCACCCCCGAAACAGCAAAACATCCGCATCGATCGAGAAGCTCGACCGGTCGTTTGTGTTTGTTTGGATCGGGAAGCGTCTGCGCTGCAACAGGCCTTATAAAAACTGGAAAGTAACTAAAGTAATGACCAAATTTACAGACCTCGGTCTGAACCAATCCGTCCTTCGCGCTGTCGAAGAGGGCGGCTATGAAACCATGACGCCCATCCAGAAGCAGGCGATTCCCGCCGTGATGGAGGGCAAGGACCTGATCGCGATCGCGCAGACCGGCACCGGTAAAACCGCCGCCTTCTCGCTGCCGCTGATCCAGAAACTATTGACCGGAGAAGGCAAGCGCACGCCAAAGGGCGCCCGCGCCCTGATCCTCGCGCCAACCCGCGAGCTGGCCATCCAGATTTCCGAAAATGTCCAGGCCTATTCGAAATATCTGCATCTGAAGACCACATTGATCTATGGCGGCGCCGGCGCCAAGCCGCAGATCAAGGCGATGACCGCCGGTGTCGATATCCTGATCGCAACCCCGGGTCGCCTGCTCGATCTCATGAACCAGCGCCATGTCAATCTCGGCAAGGTCGAGTATCTGGTGCTGGACGAGGCCGACCGGATGCTCGATATGGGCTTTATCCGCGATATCCAGAAGATCATCGCGCAGCTTCCCACCGCGCGCCAGACCCTGCTGTTCTCGGCGACCATGCCGACAAGCGTTGAAAAGCTGGCGAACAGCATTCTTCGCAATCCCCTCCGTATCGAGGTTGCCCCGGCGGCGACGACGGCGGAAAAGGTCGACCAGCATGTGCTGATGGTGCCCAAGGGCCGCAAGCGCGAACTGCTCGCCCATGTGCTGAAGGACGAGAGTCTCAGCCGCGTGCTCATCTTCACCCGCACCAAGCATGGCGCGAACAAGGTATCCCGCCAGCTCGTGCAGCTCGGCATTTCCTCCGACGCCATTCACGGCAACAAGTCGCAGAACGCCCGGCAGAAGGCGCTCAACTCCTTCCGCGCCGGCGAGACCCGCGCCCTGGTGGCGACGGATGTGGCGGCGCGCGGGATCGATGTCGACGGCGTCACCCATGTGATCAATTTCGAGATTCCGAACGAGCCCGAAAGCTATGTCCACCGGATCGGCCGCACGGCCCGCGCCGGTGCGACCGGATCGTCCCTCTCCTTCTGTGATCATGAGGAACGCGCATTCCTAAAGGATATCGAGAAGAGCATCCGCCAGCCCGTCCCGGTGCTGGAGGATCACCCCTTCCATGCGGAAGGCATAGCCAATGCCCCGGCCGGTGAGGACAGCAAGCCCGCAAATGGCGGACGCGGGCGCCGTGGCGGTGGAAATGGCCGCTCAGGCGCCGCTTCCGGCAACCGGCAGAATAACGGCGGCGGCCGCTCCGGCGCGCCGAAACCCCAGAACGCCGGATCGGGCAGGCCCCGCAACCGCAACCGCCGCCCGCAACGCGCCGCGGCGTAACCAATCACCGCATCGCGCGTGAAACCAAAAAAAGGCCCCGCTTAGTAAGCGAGGCCTTTTTAGATTCTGGTGGAGCCAAACGGGATCGAAAAAGGGAACCGGCAAATTGGGAATTCAATAAAATGCCTATTTTAGATCAATTCCCGCAAAAATAATGGTATTATATTCCCTAATCCTGTACGTGCCATTTGCGTTCCGAACTTTATCATATCCGATATAGTAGGGAATTGTCGCAGTAATTTTTTGTCCAACAATATCACTTGTACAGGGTATTTCTGAAATTACAAAAGAGATAGATTCGCCTAATTGTAAACTTCGAGATCTTGAAAATCCGCGCGTTCCAGAAGGAATTCCTTGCACTTTCATCTTATCGTTTTTATCAAAACAAGCGCCTCCGCGATTACCAATTATTGAGGTTTCGTCGCTTAAATTCACATGAAGCTTGATAGGGCTCTTTTCTTTGGTCACAATCTCGACACTCAATTTTGATTTACCATTTTCAAACTCGACTCCATTGAGATATGCACGAAAATAGCTGTTGTCGTATTCTGGCCGGAAATCAGGTTTGAAATAAAACCGCCCGCCCTCGCCATAGTTTTTCTCTGCCAAAGTTAAGCTATTTCTGTCAATACTATCATCAAGGCTGCTCAGAAGAATAGGAAGTGCCTCTTGTACGCACTCATAAAATCTCTGAGTATCGACTAGCGCTGTAATTCCGTTCCACTCTTTTTCCGAAACCTTTACTTCGCCACTTAAACCACCCTCAATTAGCTTTTTTATTATTATTGTCCTCCCTTCCCCTTCAGCTTTGATTTCAAGTGATTTATTGTCGCCAGTTTTAGTGCCACCTCTACAGATAGCTATTACGGCCTCTGTGACGTAACTTAATTGCTCCGCTTCAACTGCTAGGACAATCGAGCTTGGAAAACTAGAAATAAAAACGAACAAGAAGGCTAATAAAAGTCGCATCGTATTCCCCTCTTTCAACGTAGGTCTAGCGAACTTGTTGAGCCTTGGCTAACAACAATAACAATCACTATACTAGTAAATAAAATGAATTTGAGCAAGTCGAACGGGCGCAAAGTGTTGCTATAACTTTAATATTTTCCCGTATATATCATCTTTGGCAATCCCACAGTTTATACGTCGCCTCAAACAAAAAAAGGCCCCGCTTGGTAAGCGAGGCCTTTTTAGATTCTGGTGGAGCCAAACGGGATCGAACCGTCGACCTCTTGAATGCCATTCAAGCGCTCTCCCAACTGAGCTATGGCCCCATGGAGGGCGGGCATGCCCGCCGCGGGTTCGGAACCTATGCCGAAGCCCTTTCAGATTCAAGTCAAAAATGCACGCTGGGCAGATTCAGCTTTCGTCATCCGATTTCGGCGCGCTGATGACTCCGGAAAGATCGTCGTCATCCTCATCGTCGTCATCATCGAGATCGACCGTATCCGGATCGACAAGATCGTCGGCGATGTCATCGTCGAAATCATCCTCGAGACCTTCTGCCTCGAGTTCCGCGGCCTTCTTTTTAAGTGCCGCCGCCTTCTTTTCCGCCTCCGTCGGTCCGGTGCTTGCAGGACGCCTTGGCTTCAGCAAGCGCTCCGGGACATGTTCCGTGCCGCAGGACGGGCAGATGATCGGCGATTTCTTCATATCGTAAAAGGGCTTGCCGCACGCGTTGCAGCGATGCTTTTCACCCCATTCCGCTTTTGCCATTGTCACCTCATTCTCAAGCTGGCGCCGGACCAGTAAACGGCACCCAAACCCACTTTTAGAGAGGGTGAATTGCCAGAATAACGGATCGCTGTCAAAAGTTTCTTTCATTTGGCGGCAGCTTTATGTGACATCCCTGAAAAAGCTTGCTAAAACCGTCGGTATTTTCATGCCCGTATTGCAAATTCCGGCCAGTTATCCATGACCACACATTCTTCTGTTCCCCTTCCTGTAACCGCCCGCCGGACCGGGCCGCTTGCCGGGACGATAAAAGTGCCCGGCGACAAGTCGATTTCGCACCGCTCGCTGATCTTTGGCGCGCTCGCCGCCGGGACGACGCGCATCACCGGCCTGCTGGAGGGGGAGGATGTTCTGCGCACCGCCGCCGCCATGCGCCAGCTCGGCGCGGAGGTGGAGAAGATGGAGGACGGCAGTTGGCAGGTACGCGGCAACGGCGTCGGCGCGCTTGCCGAGCCGGATGCGGTTCTCGACATGGGAAATTCGGGCACCGCCGCGCGCCTGTTGATGGGCCTGGTCGCCAGTTGCCCCTTCACCACCTTCTTCATGGGCGATGCCAGCCTGCATCGGCGCCCCATGGGCCGGGTGCGCCTTCCGCTTGAGGAAATGGGCGCGTTGATCACCAGCCGGTCGGGCGGGCGCTTCCCGCTTGCCGTCACCGGGCGCGACCTGATGCCGATCGACTATGAGCTGCCCGTCGCCTCGGCGCAGGTGAAATCGGCCATTCTGCTCGCCGCGCTCGATACCCCGGGCCTCACCCGCGTGACCGAACCCAAACCGACCCGCGACCATACGGAAAACATGCTGCGCCATTTCGGCGCGACCGTCACCGTGACCGATCTCGACGATGGCGGACGCAGGATCGACTATCAGGGGCAGCAGGAACTGACCGCCGCCGATATTATCGTGCCGGGCGATCCCTCCTCCGCCGCCTTTATCGCCGTCGCTGCCGCGATCCTGCCGGGCTCCGACGTCACCATTACCAATGTCGGGCTCAATCCCTTGCGCGACGGGATCTTCGTTACCCTCAAGGAGATGGGCGCGGATATCGAGATTATGAACCTCCGCGAGGAAGCCGGCGAAAGGGTCGGCGATCTTCATGTCCGGGCAAGCCGCCTTAACGGGATCGAGGTGCCGCCCGAGCGCGCGCCGACGATGATCGACGAGTTTCCCGTGCTCTTTGTCGCGGCGTCTTTTGCCACCGGTAAAACGGTGATGCGCGGCCTGCATGAGCTCCGGGTGAAGGAATCGGACCGCATCGCGGCGATGGCCGCCGGGCTGAAAGCCTGCGGCGTTACCTTCGAAGAGCTGGACGACGGCCTGATCATCGAGGGAAATGGCCGCGCGCCCAAGGGCGGCGGAAAGATCGAGACCCATCTCGACCACCGCATCGCCATGTCCTTCCTCGTCATGGGCCTCGCCGCGGAGAAACCGGTCACCGTCGATGATGGCCGGGTGATGGAGACGAGCTTCCCGGGATTTGCGGACTTGATGGGCGGGCTGGGTGGCCAGATCACAGCGGACAACCACCGATGATTATCGCCGTCGATGGCCCTGTCGCCGCCGGAAAAGGCACGCTCGCCCGGCGAATCGCCCATATATATAAGCTCGATTATCTCGATACCGGCGCGCTTTACCGCGCGGTCGGGCTGAAGATCCTGCGGGCCGGTAAGGATCCGGAGGATCCTGCGGCGGCGGTTGACGCGGCGCGTCATGTCGGCGACGTCGCGCTCGACGATCCGGCGCTGCGGGAGGAGGCAACGGGGGAGGCCGCCTCCATCGTTGCCGCCAATCAGGAGGTGCGCGCGGCGCTTCTTCAGTATCAGCGGGATTTCGCCAAACGCCCGCAGGGCGCGGTTCTCGACGGGCGCGACATCGGCACGGTTGTCTGCCCGGAGGCCGGCGTGAAGCTGTTCGTGACCGCCAGCGCCGAGGTCCGGGCCCGCCGCCGCTTTGACGAGTTGATCGCCAAAGGAACGGATACAACTTATGAAGCTGTGCTGGAAGATTTGCATGCCCGCGATGCCCGCGACGCCGGCCGCGACAGCGCCCCGCTTAAAAAAGCCGAGGATGCGCACTTGCTTGATACCTCAAAATTGGATATAGAGGCGGCTGTTAACGCGGCGTGCAAGATTATCGACGCCGCCTGAATAGAAGGAGAATGTTCCGACCACGCCGGAATTTTATGAACAGCGCTTCTCTTGCGTGCGTATCCTGATTTGGAGAAGCCAGTGGCCATTGATCCGCCGGAAGACCGGTTTGGCCTGATACCAGGATCGTGAAGGAAATCAAATATGTCAGATAATTCACTTGCCGAAGAAGGCATGCCCGCTGTCGAGGATTTCGCAGCGCTGCTCGACGAATCCTATGGCGCCAGCGACAGCCTTGAAGGCACCGTCATCAAGGGCACCGTTATCAATATCGAAAACGATCTCGCCATCATTGATGTCGGACTCAAGTCCGAAGGCCGCATTCCGCTGAAGGAATTCGCCGCCCCCGGCCAGGACGCAGACCTGAAAATCGGCGATACGGTCGAGGTTTTTCTTGAAAGAATCGAAAATTCCGCCGGTGAAGCGGTTCTCTCCCGCGACAAGGCCCGCCGCGAGGAAGCCTGGGAGAAACTGGAAGTCGCCTTCGACAAGAACGAACGCGTCGACGGCATCATCTTCGGCCGCGTCAAGGGCGGCTTTACCGTTGACCTTTCCGGCGCCGTGGCCTTCCTGCCCGGCAGCCAGGTTGACGTTCGCCCGGTCCGCGACATCGGCCCGCTTCGCGGTATTCCGCAGCCCTTCCAGATCCTGAAAATGGATCGCCGCCGCGGCAACATCGTTGTTTCCCGCCGCGCCGTTCTGGAAGAAAGCCGCGCCGAAGCCCGCTCCGAGCTGATCGGGACGCTGGAAGAAGGCCAGACGCTGGAAGGCGTCGTCAAGAATATCACCGATTACGGCGCCTTCGTCGATCTGGGTGGTGTCGATGGCCTGCTCCATGTGACCGATATCGCCTGGCGCCGCGTCAACCATCCGTCGGAAGCCTTGACCATCGGCGAAACCGTCAAGGTCCAGGTGATCCGCCTGAACAAGGACACCCAGCGCATCAGCCTCGGCATGAAACAGCTTGAGGAAGATCCGTGGGAATCCCTGGAAGCGAAATATCCGGTCGGCGCCAAATTCACGGGCCGTGTCACCAACATCACCGACTACGGCGCCTTTGTTGAGCTTGAAGCCGGTGTGG